>ERZ1035032.496-NODE-496-length-31394-cov-7.018284_pt1 | contig 31394 bp, 36 predicted proteins | sample MGYA00520693_ERZ1035032 | MGnify/ENA primary metagenome ERZ1035032 (study PRJEB33766, sample SAMN09781740) | gut metagenome | biome: gut microbiome | host: Homo sapiens | place: Madagascar | study: EMG produced TPA metagenomics assembly of the PRJNA485056 data set... | reverse complement strand
CTTCGGTAAAAAATAAAAATCCTTTGTCACCCACACCCTAATATACCTAATGAACCTAATATACCATTAAAACCAAATAAACCATCAAAACCGAATAAACCGATAAAACCATATAAAATCTCTCTCACACTTACTCTTGTATTTTTTTCTTTATTTGGGTTATAGGGATGAGCGGTTAGCGGCTTGACGAGTTGACGGCTGGCAAGCCTCAGTTAGCCCTTGTTTGCGCGTATTGCTGGCTGGAATTTCTGGATTTTCATTTGGACACACACATGGACACAAATATGCGATTGTGCTTGCTTTTAAGCGCGTTTTAATGATTATTTTTGAAACATTTACATAACGACTATTCAATAAATATTTAAAAAATATACTTCAAACTATAAAAAGCAATCTTCCCTGCTAAAAATAATAGCTTTCTTTTGATTCTTGCAAACACAATATATTTATATATCTAGTTTCTTTTATATTTCAAGATTTTTCTTACGGATTATGATAGCGTAAATCTTGGACACAAAATAAAAAGACATATTTGGACACAAACATGGACACACTCGCAAAATGCCCAAACAAAAGGACACAGGCAAACGCCTGTGTCCTTCCTACCGCGTCTGGGCGGGCTTACTCGGGGATAGCGCGATAATACCGCGCAACCTTGTTCGGTGCGGCATCCTTATCGCAGACAAACGCCTTTGCCATCTTCGCGTAAAAGTCCGGCGTAGACACGTTCAGCTCGGTCGCGACCTTATAATAGTCCGACCAGATCATATTCATGGCGGCGTAAAAGTCGATGAGCTTGTCATCGGGGATTCCGTGCTTTTTGGCAACAGCGGTAGTCTCAGCATAAGACCACTTACCGCCGTGCGGCTTAGCGGCATCCTCGTTATCCATGTTCGCCACCCATGTCTCAGCCTCTTCCATAGTGAGCGGCGCGTCCATTTCGTCCAGATGCTCGTGTAGGCGTTTCTTTGCCACCTGTGAGCCTTTTTCAAGGGCTTCAAGAGCAATTGACCACAGAGCGAAATCACGCGCATTCTGCGCCGTTTCTGGACCATATAACGCCCTCATATATTCACGTTCGATGCACTCACGTGTCAGCATACGCTTACACCCTCTCCACGTTAATTCCGGCGTTCGTAACAGCGGCGGCAGCCGACAGCTGCACAGTCAGCGTGCTGGTCTGCGGGCAGCAGCAGGTGCGCACAGTCACCGGCGACAGGGACAACTGGACAGCTTCATTCGCCGCCGCAGCGGTCGCTGTTACAGTTGCGCCGGGATAGGCAACGCCATTGACCAACAGAGTGGCTGTAATAGCCCCAGCAGCGGTCGGGAGTGCCGTGACGTTAAACCCAACGTCATAATAGCCGGCACCCGTCAGGACAACGTTTGTGCCTACCAGACGGCAATCACAGCCATAACGTCTGGTCAGTGTGGTAAACTGCACGCCGCCGTTCGCCGCGACAGCCTGCGTTCCGGCATTGACGGCATAGATTAGAGATTTGCAGGACATGTTTAACCCTCCTTAGAAGTAGATGCGATTCCTTTGTTCAGTAGATCATGCGCATTGTCCAACATCAAGGCAGACATATAGTCCAGCGGTGTCATGGGCATCACATCACGCGCCAGCGCAATAGCCAGCGCAATGATCTGCTGGATATCCGACAGCGGCATATTATCATAGTCGCGCTTCATCAGGCTGGTCTCGATAGTCGCCCGAAGATCCTGATTGATTTGAGTCACCATACAATCCTCCATTTTATAAAAAAGGCGGGCGTAAGCCGCCCGCCTGCCCAGCCGATACGACTTTTAGATGTTGAAGTTGTTGTTGCCGTTGCAACCGCAACCCTGCTGAATCGGCACGAAGTTCGGCACAACGCCGTAAGCATAGTTGCTGATACGCGGGATGCCGCACAGAGCAGACTGCAGTTCAAGCTGGTTGATGCGGTTCTGCATGTCGGCAAAGCGGTTACCGGTGATAGCATCCAGAATCTTCTGCATGCTGGCAGTCGTGTTCGCGTTGATCGCCGCCGTGTTGATCGCGCCGTTGTAGTTGACGGAGTCGATGGCACGCAGCGTCTCGCAGCAGCATTTCTGCATCGCGGCAAAGCCGCTGTTGGTCTCGTTCTGGATATCGCGGAGCTCACCGAGGATGTTGTAGTTGCCATCCTTAATCGCACCGGTGGTATCGTAGACGCCCTGACGCACAGCGGCAACGATCTCGTTGTTCTGCCGTTCAAGAGCCGCAAAATCGGTCGAACGCTGTACATCACCGACCGTCGCCGCACGGTCGCCGCGACCGCCGAAGAATCCGCCGCCACCGCCGAGCAGGACGAGAATCAGCAGGGCAAAAATCCACATGCCGCCGCCACTGCCGCCGAATACGCCGTCATTTTTGCCAGTCGCCGCAGCAACATCGGCAAGGCTATAATTTTCCATAAATGTTACCTCCGTTTATATTCCAAGCCTCCGGCTGCGCGCTTGCCGAAAGGAGTGGTCTCAACGAATCAAGGACAAAATGTCCTCCGGATTCACGCCCATGCGCTGGCACTCCGAATAAAACACCTTCTCAGGGTCTTTTCCAGCTGTCATCATGCGAACAGCCGCCATCATGGGATTATCTCCATTCATAAGCTGTTTTGCTTTAGATACCGCCGCCCGAATGTCATTCTGCTGCATCATCTGCTGGCTGTTGTTTGCGGTTTGTCCGAACAGGCTGCTTGCCATTGCTTAACACCATTCCTTTCAACTCATCGAATTCTGCACGGGTTACATATTCGGGGGATGCCTGCTGCATTTGCGGCTGCGCATCCGGCACTGGAATAAAGGTGAATGTTCTTATACTGCCGAAGCCGGCACCGTCCGTTGACTTGACAAAAAACACATCATTATTAGTGTCAAACAAAGCCACAGAGCTGTTCGGCGGCATCTGAAAGGCTTTTGCGCCGTCAATGCCATTTACGCGAATTAGCTGCATGTTTTGTATTGGCGCATTCTGCTGTTGAAGGGCTTGAAGCCTATCAAAGTACGTCTGCTGCGCAAGCTGCGGATAAATGTACGATTGCGGATAACCGTTGTACACTGCAATCCACCTCCCTCTTCTGCCATTATTATGGTGCAGAATAGCGGGTTGTTCCTGACATCTTCCCGTCGCAAACATGACAAAAAACGGTCGAGTGCCATATGACACCCGACCGTTTTTGATTCAGTAAATATTCAATTAGGATAGTGTTGTTCGAGATATATGATTCGGTCTTTTATCGTGCGGATGATGCGATCTACCGTCCGTACAGATCTGTTCGTGGCAAACGCTATCTCGACTCGCGATTTGCCCTTCTGCAGTAGCTCGAAAATGCGCAGCTCATCTTCCGTAAAACCGCACTCAGCGCAGTAGCGCACATAGTCCGGTCTGCAGAAGCGTAGCCGCATTTGTCATTAGCCCTCCTGTGCAGTTGTCAGTTCAGCCACCGGAACAGCGTTCTCAATCAACAACGGCGTCGAGCTTTCCAGCTTCGCAATCTCGGCGTTTACCAGCTCGGCAAGCTCATTTGTGTCCAGCTTGTAGCCATGCGCGTTAAGTCGCTCCTGCACCCATGCCAGCTTCTCTTCGCCGCGTCCGGAGCCGGTGTACAGCTTCTCAGCGGCGAAAACGAGGATAGACACGAGGTCGCGGATTTCGCGCCGCTGGTCAAGCGTCGTCTTTGCCTTAATCCACGGTACGACATACCGCGTGATCAGCGCAGCGGCAAGGACGATCAATGCCTGAAAGATAGGGGTAAGATCAATATTAGCCATAAACAGCCTCACTTTCTGCCCGGGTTTTACCGGGCAACATCATAAAAAACTGTGTTCCTGTAAGCATCTATGATAAGTACTTTTGATGATTCCGACAGCTTCAACCGTTTTGTGATTTTCAAATTCCGGATGCGCTTTGCAATAATTTTCATACGATTTTACATCATCAAAAATCTGTTCAAAATGTTCGCGGCTGTGTTTTACCTTGTTGTAGCACTCGTCCGAAAATCGCTGGATTCGGGCGCGTGAGATTTTGGCAAATTCAAGGTCATTTTTCGCCTCGATTCTGCTCATGCGCTCCTCCAGCGCACCGACAAGTGCCTTGCGCAATCCGCGAAAGACCCACGAGAGCGGCTGTACCTTGATCGGCGCAATCTCGACCAGATTCAGCAGCAGGTACACCAGCACGAGCGTCAGTGTGCTGTGCGTCGTGACAGCCGCTTGCAAGCCATCCAATAGCTTTTGTAAGGTCATTGGTTAGTCCTCCGCAATCGTCCATTTCCCCGCCAGCGTAACATACACGCCGTCGCTCCTTCTGAGCGTCGTCGTTTCCGCGCCGCCCGCGTCCGCAGCGTTCTCCGCATCGGCATCCGGCGTGTTCTCGTCCTCCACCAGATACGCCCCCGCCATGTACCCCGCCACGCCGTTTTCCAGCTTGCCGAACACCCAGCCCGTGCCGCCCGCCTCGCGGATGACGTTCACCCGCGTTCCGTTCTCGGCTCTGGCAATCACCTTCGCCGCCGTGCCCGCGCCCTCTCGGATGTTCAGATAGCCGCTCGTGACCGATACCGTCGCGTTGCCGAATTCCTTTTCCATTCCATTCACCTCAATCATCCTGTGCTTTCCCAGCCCGTTCCAGCCGTTCTTCTCCGTCAGTTCGGTTTCGACCGTCCCGCCCCTGCTCTTGCTTGAGTGGACGACCGTCCCCTTCTCCGTCACCAGTCCGACGTGATTCACATCGCCCGTTCCCACGCCCATGAACGCCAGCATCCCCGCCTTCGCGCCGGAAATGCCCTCCTGCTTCCATGTCAAATCGCGGTATTTCGCGCTGTTTTTGTCGCTCTCCCAGAGTGCGTTCGTGCCCGCCGTCGTGTAGCTTTTCTCCCCGCCCGCGCTGACGCGGATGACCTTCTTGATGAGGTTGATGCAGTCCAGCTCATCATAGCTTGTGCCAAGCAGTCCCCGCGCCGTGCGGAGTGCTTCCGCCGTCTTAATCATTTTCTCACCCCCTCATATGCCCTCTCAGGCGGTGGAATTGCTTCAATGCTCTTCTTCTGGCACGCGCGTATTTTTTGATGTTTTCTTCCGTTAAAAAATCAACGCTTTGCATAGATTTAATATATTGAATTGCCCATTCTCTGGCTAGCACCTTCTGCATCGCGTACTCAGATTTGCTTCTCATTTTTAATCATCCCAAGCCCCTCCCGCGTGAATGAACCTCGCAATGCCGATGCACGCCAGCAGGCAGAACGCCGCGATTACAATGCCCATCATTCGCCCTCTCCAAGCAGTTTCTCAACCTGTCCGCGCCACTTCTCTGGCACGTTTTCAAGCGTCATCTTTCCGTTTTTGATCATCCGCGCATAAACCTTTGCCATTTACTCCACCCCGCTTCCCGTCATCATGCCCGCCAGCTCGACCAGTGCTTCCTCATGCTCAAGCGCGCGTTCCTCCAACGCCGCCACACGCTCCTCCAGCGTCGCGCCGCTCGTGCCATGCTCCTTGGCGAGCGCGGACAGTTCGTCCGCTTCCTCCTGCGTGATTTCCAGCGCATCCGCCAGCGCGGTGATTCGCGCCTGCGCTGTGTCGGTCGTAAACGGCGTTCCGTTGGTCAGGCGGTTGTAGAGTACCTGATATTTGGCACTGTGCGTCTTTTCGTTTGCAATCATGTGTCTTTCCTCCTGTTATTCGGTGATGTTCGTCGCCGCTGCTTCCAGCGCGGCGATTCGGTCGCTCAGTTTGGCTATCGTCTGAATGGGGTCGGCTCTGCCCGCCGCCGTCACGCTGTCCGCGTCGGTCAGGACGGTGTTTGTTCTGGAGAGCGCAGGGATAGCTGCGCCGCCCGTGGCAGTAAAGGGCTTGGGGTTGTCCATCTTGTAAGCGACCTGCGCGCCGTTCGGCGGCGTAGTTCCTGCGGCGTATGCCGCTCTATCGCATATCCACTCGGCAGGCAGCGTCTCACCGGCGTAGCTGTCTATGCAGCCCCATGTCTCCTGTCCTTTGCCTTCGGCGTCCACCTCGCCGCCATACACGGTTTCAGGCAGGGTCAGGGTGTTGGTGCTGCCGATGTAGGGGGTGTAAGCAGTGGGAGCGGTGGTGCCCGGAACGATGTACGGATATATTGTAGTGTCAAGCGTTGCGCCGTTAGCCACAATCGCGTACCAATATTTCGTTACGTCCCCAGCCAAAATCTCAAAAATACCTTTGGTGTTTAACCACAGATTGCTCCCATTGCGCCGTATCACAATAGACGCAGATACTCCTGTAGGCGTATTCGGCCCGCAGTATTTTCCGGGCGGCAGATGCCAGACCGGAAACGTTGGTGAATCAGCATTTGCAGATGCTGTGCCTTGTATATGAATGCCGCCATCCGGAACATACTCAAATGTAATGCCTTTTTGTATGCGTGTATCAAATGGTTTTACATTCAGCAGGTTCTCCCCGCACCGCTCCACCTTAACTTCCGTTCGCCCCTTTATCGGGCGAATGTTCTCCGGCGACGGGTCGCCGCTCCCCTCCTGCGCCGGCGTCCAGCTGACTTTGATGCCCAGCGGATATCCCCCGAGCATCCCGTCCATCTGTACAAGTGCTCCGCTTTTCTCGACCTTGGGGCAGAGCATGTCCACAATATGCTTGCTGCTCCATGTATCGCCGTCTATGGCAGTATCGTCAATCTCCGCTTTGCTTTTTTTGAGCGCGTCGATTTCTCCGACTGCCGCCGTATAGTCCGCCGGAATCGTCCCCAGCACCCGTTCGCCCTCTGCCGTCACCGCCGCAGCAGACGCTTCCCCCTGCGCCGCGACCGCCTGAACGGATTTCGTTTCCTGCGCCGTGACCGCTTCCACCGCGCCGGAAACCGTCGTGTTGATGCGCTCCTCTGCCTGCGCGACGTTCGCTTCCGATGCCGCCGTTCTCTGCTCGCTCTGCGCTGCCGCCGTCTTTGCGCTGTCTGCGCTCTCTGCGCTCCCTGCCGCCTGCGCCGCGCTCTCCTGCGCCAGCGATGCGGAAACCGCCGCCGCGCTTTTCGCGTTCTCTGCCGCCTTCTGCGCTTCTCCCGCCGCTATGCCTGCTTCTCCCGCATATGCCGCGCTGCTTGCCGCCTGTGCCGCACTCGTCTGCGCCTTCTGCGCTTCTCCCGCCGCGCCGCTCTCGCTGCTCTCTGCCGCGGTTTGGGCTTTTTCCGCAGCCGTCTTTGCGCTCTCCGCATCGGAGGCGGCTTGCTCGGACGCCTTGCGGTTTCGCTCCTGTTCTTCGATCCAATCTTCTTCTGTCCCTACATAGCCATGTTTGACGGCGATTGCATACGCACTATATGCTCCAATCACTTGTTCTTTAGCCATAAACTGCGATCAACACTCCTTCCCCGTTATCTCTCAGGGTAAAATCGGGCGGTGCAGCGTCCGATGTTATGAGGTATAGTTTTCCGTCGGCGCGTCCCTCAACGTAAAAATAGCCGTTTTTATTGGCCAACTGCCCCGCCAATTCTGCTGCTTTTTTGGCTTCAATCGCCGCCGCTGTTGCCTCTGATGTTGCTTCCACGCTCTCCCTTGTGGCTGTGATACACGATTCTGTCGCGGTTTCGGCATTTTTAGCCGCATTTGCCGCATCGGTGCCCGCCTGAATAACTTTGCCGAGCTGTGCCGCAGCTGAATCCACCCACGCTTGCACGGGGTCTGGTGCGGGTGACTGCGGACTGCCCAGCGATTCCGCAACCCTCGTGGTTGCAATCGCCGTCTTGATGACCGTGCCATCCGCGTCTTGGATTGTGATTTGGGCTTGCCCGCTTCCGGCTTTATCGCCGATATCCGCGCTCGTGATTAACCACGTCAGCATACCGTCCGTCTGTGTCACAACTGCCGGATATTCTTTGTTGTCGGGCTGTTTAACCGTAATCGACCCTGTAGCATTCGGATAACGCTGAATAACGCTGCTCATATCAATCGTCACCCGTGTTGCACGGTTTTCGCCCACTCGCCCCAGCATTAGCGCATACGTGCCAACGCGGTCGAGTGCCAAGGCTATATCACGCATCTGCATCACCCGTCTCAACGATTTGCCGATACTGTTCCTCCGTTATGACTCGCTTTTCGACAAACTTATGCAGTTGGACTTTTGTGTACAGCCCGAACTTATAAAACCGGCTCAGTCGTTCTATCACGTTTTTCCACTCCCTTCAATCATTGTATCGGTCATCAATGCCGTGTAGAGCACTTGCGCTTCGACGCGGTCGAGAATTGTTGGCTGTCGTTCAAGCGGAATATTCGCAACTCCATCTGACAGAATACTCTTGCCGTTCATTTGCACATCTTGTACAGGCACATCCGGCAAATCATCGCGGTTTGCAAAATCTCTTACGGATTCTCCTGAATCCTTTAGGCTTCCATTTTCATCCAGTGCCGCAAAATTTTCAGCAACTGCGTTAGATACTTTATCGGCTTTAGTAGAGACTAGTGCATTCATTTTAGCAGTGGAGTTGTCTGCACTTAATGCATCCAGCGTCCAAACGACCGAGCCAAGATAACCGCTTCCGGTTAGTCCCGGCTGAGTGCCGTATTGTACCATGGTGATTGATTCGTCGCTCGCGCTCTTGACGATACAACGTTGGAATCGTACAAGAGCTTCGGATCCAGTAATAGCTGGCGTCTCCTGCATACAGATTGCATATGACCCATGCATGCTTTGCATAACGCAATTGATAAATTCAGCATACTGATTCTTTGACCCAGCATATTGACTCTCGTGGAGATAAACGGCATATCCAGCATCAGATACAAATTCACAATTCTGGAAAGAAAGCTTAAAATTACTTCTTAAACCGATACCAACGCAAGCTGCTAATTTGTTAGTAAAGTATACATTTTTAAATGCGAGTGAGTGTCCCTCTTGCGGATCGCTGTCCACATGTACACAGTAAGCAGGTGCTATAACGCTTTCGTCTTTTACAGATGCCGTTTCCGCAATCGTAAGGTCCTCCACCGCGCCTTTTGCAATATAGAGTGGCGGCGTAAAGTAATTCCCGCTGTCATTTGTTAGGACTACTGAGTCTCGGCTATACCCTTTTATCCGCACCTCTTTGTCATAGCAAATTACAGATTCTTTATAGGTCCCCGGCATAACGTAGATTGTATCGCCATCGTGTGCAGCGTCACAGGCGTTCTTAATCGTTGCATATGGATATCCATCTCCAACAAATAGCACGCCCCCTATGATTTTTGACGCATTAATGCCCTCAACATATGGGCTGTACGCAGTACTAGCCTCTCCGTATTCACACTGAGCTGCTGACACACTATCCGTAGGTATCGACACGACTAAGCATTTGCAAGATTGCGGAATACTGTATCCCTGCCGAGCGTCGTTTGCAAATCCCTCAATGTACCCAGGCAAAGTATCCCCTGCCGCAATCGTTGTCATATCAGGCTGCGATGAAAGTGCAACGACATGCGCATTTGTAAAAACCTGATTAAACGATACTTTTGCCCCACCGTTTACCGGAATAGCAATCGCCTTGTACTGTGCACTCTCGATGCAGTACCCACTTGGGTAAAAGGCATATATACCGTTTTTAACGTTGCCATTGGGGTTTATCAAGTTCTTTCCATAGTCAAGATTAACTTTATCCTCGGTGGCACTAAGTATTTTTTTGTCAATCTCATTGGCTGCATTATTGGCGTTTTCTGTTGCTTGTGTAGCTCCATCTATTGCAGCATTTACCTTTTTTTGCCATTCGTTAAGCCACGATTGATAAGGATCTGGAGCTTCTCCTGTTAGACCTTCTAACGACATTTCTAAAACGGTATTTGCCTTAGCACTCTTCAAAATTTCTGAATCTGCGCCATTGATTGTCAATTCGATCAGACCATTGCCAGCAATAGCGGTGTCGGATTTGTTGACTTCCCAAATTAGCTCGCCATCTACTACCTTTGTCGTAGCGGGATAGATATCTCCAATCGGATTTTTGACCAGCAACGTACACGATGCGCCCGGATATTGCATCAGATATTCTGCTACGTCGATAGCAATCTGCGTAGCCTTATTTTCGCCGACATAACCTAAAAAAATGGGCGATGCGCTGAGTTTGTCTATGTCATACTTAAATACACGCATGTCCGTAGCCCTCCTTATTTGGTTTTATTGTAAGCACAATTTCTTTCTTAGACAATTTCTTTTCATTCCTTCTTTTTCTATCTGTGCGATGTTTGTACCCACTGCCCGTTTTTACGAATATTTACCTCACAATCCTCTACCCAGCGTTCATTCTGGCGCACAGCGACTGCGCACTCTAACCACTGCCCATTATGGCAAATTTTGACTGTTTTCTGGGTCTCCACATATGTCCGATAGTTGATTGTCAGCGTAATCCCCGTAAAGCGGCAATAATTAGCCGTACTTCCGTTCGGGTCGTACAAAATCAACATCTGACTGCCGCCGGACAGGTAACTTGCCATTCCGGTCAGCAGACTGCCTGTCAGGTCGATTTCTGTCGTCTCATTTCTGAATGTCCCGCTAACGGACCCCAGCATACTGTTCGGATAAATCGAGCCTTTGCCGGAAGCCGTCGTGGTTTGGTAATTCGACGTGTAAAAATAGACACTTTTATTTCCCGTTGAGCCGGCGGCGTTGGCCGTCATAGACACGTGAATACCCGTAATATCCACCCCTGCAAGGCTTGTATTCAGCAGCATCATGCCAACCCAATTTCCGTTGCTTCCATAATATCCATGCGTCGCCGCAGCTGGAAACTCGTTGATGCCATCATAGCGGTTGCGTGTGCCGTTGGCTGGGCGCGAACAGAGCGTGCAGGAAACGGTTAGCGTATTATAATTCCAGCCCATGTGTTATTCTCCCAAAGGTTTCAGCCAAAGCGTCCCTTCGGGGTAATTCCCAACGCCGGGGTCGCTGGCAGAAACGACGACAGGATGGACATTCGAGCAGGCGTAGACGATTGAGCTGATTGCAACAGCATGACTGCGGCTGGACAGATATCCCTCCGTTCCATCTGCGTTAGCTGTTAATCCGACAAGCGGCAGCCCATCTGATGTGCGCATCAGTTCAAAGCCGTAAACATCGGTCAAGCCATGATCACCGGCGTATTTTTTAAACTGTGCGCAGTATTCAGGTGTCTCAGGGTTAAGCATCGTAGACGCAACAAGCTGCGCGGATTGGTTTGCGACTGGCGCATATACGCCGCCTATTACCTGCCCGGCACTGTTATAGACCTTCATGCCGGTCGCATCGAGGACTGTGTTAGATGCGATGTCCGAATGCTGCACACCAATACCGTTCACGCCGATATTGACGATGCCCGTCTTTTCATACCCGTCAGCACCAATGGATTTAAACACACCTTCCATCTTTTGAGCCTGTAGGGTAATCGTCCGGTTTGAGGATATGTCAAGGTTTGACCCGACGCTCGACGCAATCTGATCGACTGTAATTGTATGGGTGGCGATTTTCTCCGCGACGACCGACCCATTAACCAGTTTTCCGGTAGACACACTGGAAAGAGCAATTTTGTTGCCTGTAACGATGCCGTTTCCAAGCTGCTTTCCCGTAATCAGGCTGTTATCTGGCGTAGACGCCAGTGTACCAAGCGTCATGGCATCGTATTGCAGCGTCAGACAGTTAAACGTGTAATCCGTCATACGGATGCGCGTATCGACGCCGATTCGACTGTTTATGACCCTCACAGAGTCGCCGATGTAGATATTTTGTAAGAAGCGATACTGTTTATACTCTTCCGTATCCGCGCAATTAACGAAATCCACTGTCAGCGTCAGCGTTGCGAGGTCACACCCGTTGTCGAATTCCTTCTGCGCTGCTTCACGCAATTTTTGATAAACGTCCTCTTTCGTGACAGCCGCCTCGTCGTCGGTTGCATCCGATTCAGCCGCATCCGCAACCTCCAGCCTGTACCACTTCGGATGCACATATTCGGATTCACGCGGACTGGCAATATATACCTCCGGCAGATACAGCACGTTTCCGTTTCTATCCTCGCCAGTTGGCATAATGCGAGTAACCACGTTCGTGATGTCCGCATCGTATGTGATGCCTTTCAGATTTTTCCCGCGTCGAATCGTCACATCCTTGTCGTAGCCAACCCGCTTGACCATAAACACGTCGTACCAGTCGCGTGCAAGCTCTGCGGCGTAGTTCGCCGTCATGCCGCCATCCTCCAGCATAGCCGACACGGGATTCAGATTCGACAAGTCCACATCCGACGCGGTCGTGATCAAATCTGAGTACATGCGGAATCCATGCGCCGATAGGCACTTGGTAAGCAGGCTTTCCGCAACCGTTGCGCCTGCCTCATCCGGCACAGGGCGGTACTGCTGAATCATATTGTCCATCAAGTCATAGAATATATGCCGCGCATAAACCGTCACCTTGGCACTATCCGCATCTGATGGTACAACCCGATAGATGCGGAACGGCTGGTCGCGCAACAGACGGCTTTCAACAACCGTTCCGGTCGCATAAACGCTTCCGCTCGACGTTGCGCCTTCTTCCGTGCGTTCCTTTTTCAGATAACTCTTGTACTGAAAACCATGTTCGCCGTACGGACCGATGACCTCGCACCACTCGCCTCCGTCCTCGTCTGTTACCGTATCGGTAACAATGACCTCCATTCCGATATCAATATGATCGATAATGGCATAGTCAAAGCCCGGACCGGAACGCAGACGCAGCGGATCACGCTTTGTATTGATGCTATAGATCTCGTTCCTGTAATAGTGACCGATATTATCCTGATGCACCAGACCTACACGCGGAGTCGGTGCAGCCGGCACCGGTGCGACAATAATCCGCTCCTCCTGCAATCGCTGCCATTTCCCTGCATCGTCAAGTGGATGTTCAAGCGTAAGCTCCCATGTGCCGTTCAACGTCTCGCTGACCGTACAGCTGCTTGGTGCAAGCGGCCCCAGACCGTTTTTAGAGAAGTCTTTGCAATCAGACTCGTAGATTCGTATCAAATTTGTCACCTCAAATCAGATAACGCCATTCTGCCGCAATCTCCACGCCTGTAATATCTCCATCAAAGCGAATGGCATTGTTGCCAGGCAACAGCCTTGGGAAATCACCCGTCATGCAATCATTGAGCGACACCGTATCGCTATATGCCTCCTGCAACGTTCCGTTTAAAATGATTTTGCCGGGAACGTCTGACAGTACCACCGCTGTTTCGCCAACAATCAGTGTGCCGCCTCCGTTACATGTAACTGTAATCGTCGGACAAGCGAACGTCGTCCCCGGATTGATAACGCTGCCATTTGCCGTCAGTTTCAGATTCGCTGACAGTTTTGATCGCCAGAAGGGTTCAAGCCGCCAAACAACAGAAAAGTTCCTGTTCGGATGACCGCGCAGAATTTGCTTGAAATCAATCTGGTTGGCGATGCGCCCACGGAAATAACCACCCTGCCTCGCCGCCAATTCAAGAATTCCATTCCCGGACAGGTATTCACCGATCTCGTCAATGCGCGTACTGTCCGAGATAAAACACTCCACAGTCAGCGTGATGTCCTCGTATACATCCTCACCTTGCAATTGCGTCAGGCTCCCGCTGCGCCCAGGAATAGTGATATAGGACACTCGCTCTGCCGGCTTGATGATATTCGGTTGTTCGGCGATATAGATGCCGTAATCCGTGCTTTTTATCTCATTCCACTTAAACCAGTAGTTTAATTGATTCATGATTCCCTCCAGAAAAAGGAAAGAGGATGACCCGTTTTAGGCCATCCTCAAACCCCGCGCACGCTGGTTGTTTTTGGTAAGCGTTGCGATTTCAACCGCCAGCGCGTGAATATCCTGTTCATCGCGCACTTGCAGATTCTCAACGTGCAGGTTTACACTTGAGCTGCTATTAACCGTTGTACGGTTATCATAGCTGTTCATGTTGCTGACAATGCCGGACGCACTGTCTGTCAGATAGTGTGCGGCATTAGAGATAGCCTTCTGCGTATTGGACGCTTCCATCTGGATGCCTTCCGTCCACCCACGCATGGTCATCACGCCCACCTCGTCGCGCATGACGCGAGAAGGGGAATTGATACGCAATGCCAGCTTTACTGCGTTGATAATTTGCTGGGCGACGCTGGTGATTGCCGTCGTTGCGCTATTAGAGCCAGCGCGAATGCCAGCGGCAAGACCCGCGCCTGCCTGTCTGCCGATATTATAAAATGTTGTGTACGTCAGCGCAGATGCAAGCGTTCTGCGTATTTTCTCGGCAGCAGCGGAAACATTCGCAGTATAGTCATAGCTTTCCAAGCCCTCTCCGATACCCTCTGCCAGATAAACGCCCACCTCATCACGCATGACGGTAGACGGCGAATGGATGCCTAGAGCTTCGCACAATGCCTTAACGATATCGGCACTCACGCCATCCGCAGTATCTGTCCAGCTCATATCACCCATTCCCTGCGCAACACCGGCTGTGATGTCTTCGCCAATACCAAGCGTATCGAGTGTGTTAAAAAACTCAATAAGCAGTTGCAGATTTTTGATATCATCTTCTGTTGCCGTTCCGTTTTTTACCGCATCGGACAAGGTCTGCACCAACGTGGCAAGATTGTTGATGTCTGTCGCGGAGAAGCGATTCAGTACATCCTGGCCCATGTTTTTAGATTGTGAACCGTACAGCCAATTTAAAATTGGAATATCTTTTGTATTTTCAAGCCCTTTCCCAATATCAACGATTTGCTGTACAAGGTCTTTGGCACTCTGCCCGAACCCTTTTTTTGTTCCCCATGTTTCAGGATTCCAAAAATCCTTGAAGCGAGAAACCCAGTTTCCAAACGACGTATTACCCGTATCCTCAAATGCTGCGGTCGCCGCCTCTTTAGCTCCTGTCAGATCCACATCAGCGACCAGAATAACGTGGAGCTTACCATCGTCGCCGACAACCACAATATCGTTACCATTCACTCTGTCAATAGCAACAGACGCCGAAATCTCAATTCCGTCCTCGTAAAAAGCAACATTGCCAGCTTCCGCATCAGTAAGGATATCATCTTTCGATTTGTACTGTCCAAGACCGGAAATCGCCGAAACGACGCCTTTCACCTTAACCGGGTTGTTCTCAACAAATGCGTCATATGCCTCCTGTGTATACTTATCAAGCGTCACCGTCGCACTAACAGGAATGGTAGCATCCTTAATACTATCAATAAAATTCTGCCAATCAATAGCCGCATCATCTGTATCAATCCCCAGCGACACCATGATCTTCTGCATTTCCTCCGGCAACTGTGTCTCAATAAGGTTTGCCAGCCCATCAAAACCGTTATCCTTTGCAAAATCATAGATGTACTTGAGCTGACTTTGTAGATTTTCAAAATTAAACGCTTCACCTAAGTCAGGGAACATGTTCCTAACCTCGTCCTCGGTAAAGCCCATTTTCATCAGTGAGTGGATTTGTTCAAGCAGACCAATGTAGGAGACAATGTCGTCCTCGCTCCATCCAGCAAGCAGGTCGCTGATTTCCTGCGCCGTTTCGCCTTTAGCTTTTCCATCCTCGCGATTATACAGACCGATTTTCTCAATCAGCAAATCGAAGTTCTCGGACGCTGTCTTAAACTCGTCCGAATTTGCGATTTGAGGATAGAGCTGTTGAATTGTTGCTGCATAATCCCTCAAATCCTCTTCCCGCTGTTTACCGTAGGCTTCCGACAATTCTGCAAGTGCTTTTGTTTTCTTGGCTTCATCCTCAATCTGGTCAATCAGCTTATACTGTGTATCATAATCAGCCTGATGCTGTTCGCGTATAGCCTTATAACCTTGTGCGGCGGCAAGCAAACCATCGCCGTACAGAGACAAATCCGTTTTAAAGTTTTCACCCTGCTCAAGCCTCTGGCGGCTTTCCTCAGCTTTAACCTGCTTTAGGATGTTTTTATAACCTTCCTCCCCTTCTGCGGGAACAAGGTCATATTTAATCATAATTTTTTGACGGGTGTCAATCAGCTCATCAAGCCTGAGCTTCTCCTTTTTTGTTAGATAGCCGTTCTGCCGCTTTTTGAGCAGCTTTGCGACTTCCTCATTCATATTGTTCAGGGTTGCAATATCATCATCAATCTGGTCAGACAGCCCTGAGACGCCCGTTTCTGCGGCATTATTGCGAATCGTGTTCAGCTCCGCAATAACGCCATCATTCAACTCCGCGAACGAGTCTGTCCATTCCTTGACGATAGCATTGCTTTCCTTTTTGCCGTCCGTCCATACAGCGATAAGCCCGTCTTTCCATTCCTGTGCAGCCTCAAGAGACTTTCGTGCGTTGACAAAATCAGATTCTGTCAAATCAAATCTCCCCATGCCATCGCCGGAATAAATCGACTCTGCCTGATGTCGCGCCCATCGGTCTGCAACATCTTCAAGATCTGTCATCGCCTGTTTGGTCTGTGCTGCGCCTGTGGCGTATTCTTTTAACTGGTTAAGCGCATACAGCGTTGCCGCGCCAACAGCCAGCCAGACGGCAGGAGAGCCAGACAAGACGGACAGTAAACCCTTCACGCCGCCTCCGGCAGCAGCACAAGCACGCGCAAACGATGCAAAGGTCTTTAGCAACGGCGACAACACGCTTTTATTCAGCTTGCCAAGGATAATCAGCAGCGGACCGGTAGCTGCGGAAATCGCCGAAATTCGTATCACCGCCTCACGCTGAGATTTATCCAATCCATCCAGCCAATCGGCGATTTCAAAACCCTTATCGATGAACTCCTGTAAAATCGGATTCAAGTCATCGCCGACACGACGAGCAATCTCAACAAACGAGTTCTTCAGGTTTTTGAGTCTGTACTCAGTTGTTGCATACCGTTTATTGGTCTCGTCGGACAGTGCACTGTTTTTTTCCCATGCCTCATTAGATTCATTCAGCGTCTTATGCAGCAGATCGACCGCATTTGTTGAACGGAGCAACGTATCGCGCAAACGCACTTCCTTAAATCCCATGTCGTTCAAGGTCGCAATGGCACTGATTCCTTCTTCATCGAGTCGCGAAAGCCCCTGAATAAACGACATAAATGCGTCTGCGGGGTTGCTTTTCCACAGTTCATAGAATTCCTCGTTCGTCATTTGGGCGACGCTGGCGAAATCCTCAAGCCCGTCAGCACCTTCGGCGGCTGCAACCTCGATTTTAATCAACGCTTTAGAGAATGCGGAGCCGCCCATTTCGGCTTCGATGCCGACAGAAGACAGCGCAGTCGCCATTGCGAGAATCTCTTGCACGGACAAGCCGACCTGTGTACCAGCCGCAGCAATACGCGTCGCCATATCCATGATTGACGATTCGGTTGTGCTGTTCTTATTACCCAGATCAACAATGGCAGAGCCAAGATGATCAAAGTCATCCGTCGCCATATTCGTAACGTTGCGGAACTGAGACAATTTCTCAGCCGCCTCTGTCGCGCTGATATCCGTTGCGTTGCCCAAGTCAATCATGACTCGCGCAAATTCGGCAAGATTCTCCGTCTCAATGCCCATCTGTCCGGCAATGGCAAAAACAGATGCAATGCTGGCTGCGTCCTGACCGACCTCTTTAGACATTGCGATAATCTGTTCGGATAGGTCGGCAAACTCGCCCTCAGTGGCTTCGACTGTCTTTTTTACGTCCGCAAAAGCAGATTCATAATCAATAGACGCCTGAATCATCGACTTGCCGGCGGCGAGAATCGGTGTTGTAACAGCCACAGAGAGCTTTTTGCCTACGCTCTCCATTTTACTACCAAGTGAGTTTAGTGTTTTCGCCGCTTTGTCGCATTGCTCGGCAAACTCCGTCCACGGAGCGGCCTTGATTCTCAGGTTTAATTCGTCAATCTGCTGTTTAATATTGATAACCGCAGCCCGCGCATTATTTAGTTCAGTTTGGGCACGAGTCACCTTATCCGCATTGTTCTGAATGGTACGGTTACTGACGTTGACCTTTTGATTCAGTTCGGAGTAGCCCTTACGCGCCTTTTTTAGCTCGTTGGTTAGGGATTCCAACCGTGCCTTCACCCTCTGAGTAGCAGGAGCATCCTCGCCATATAGTTGTTTGAGCGACTTATATTCCTGCGCAGTCTCTTTGACTTTCTGGGCAAGCGCATCGTATGCGTTTTTTGATTCGGTCAGCTGAGATTTTAACTGCTGATTTTTCTTGTACGACTTCTCGAGAGAGTCGTTTGCTTTTTGCAGTTTACGTTGGTATTGATCGACCGCCTTATTTTGGAGCTGCATTTCCCGTTCAAGCTCCGCGACATGTGCTGTCATGCCCTCGACGGTCTTATCGTAGTTTTTGTTTCCAGCAGCAGCGAGTGCAAAATCGCTTCTTGCTTCCTTGATTTGTGCAGTAATCGTCCTTATGTTAGACGAGAAACTATCTGACTCCAATGAAAGCCTGACAACAAGGTCTCGGATTGATTCACTGGCCATGCTTCTTTCCTCCTTTACGGATGAAGCCCTGGCCAGACTTCATCAATATATCGCTTTTTCGGTGCTCTTTTGATTTGTTCGCGTTTAGCTTTCCAAGCGCGAACTTTCATGAAACCGATAAAATCCATCGTGTCAATATGATTCATTTGCCAACCGGCATCCAGCAGCGTGTTGTATGTCTGCAACACGTAATCTTGCAGCGTCAGGATTGCTGGCTCGTCGGTTCTTTTTTCTGTACCTGAGCTGCCGTCGTAGGGAAATCAGCCAAAACTCCGGTTGCCTGATTGTTGACAGCCTGAATTGTAAGTGCCAAGTCATGCATCAGTCTGTCAGCAGGGTATAGATCCAACACGTCATCAGGAGTGAACTGGTTCTGAAACAACAAACAAAACCAATCAATCATCGTATCGAGAGCATCTTTGACCGAAAGCGCGTTCGCTTCCTCGTCCGTTACGTCCATGCCGCTTTCAACCTTTAGACCGACCGCCAGCATTTTTGTGTAAACATCCAGTGCAGGGCCAATTTCACGCAAAGCGCGTCCAGACACATACGGAATGCTGTATTTCTTGTCGCCAAGCGTACAGGTAATCATTTAAATTCCTCCTTTAAACAGAAAAAGAGCCTGCGGCATTTGCCGCAGGCTTAAAATCAGACGTCGCCCGCACTATTAGGGACTTTGTCAAGGAACGTTGCGCCGCCAGTAAAGCTGTTCAGCCCCTCGTCAGCAACAACCTGATAGTTGCCGTCCGAGATGCGCTTAATTGCGGTAAATTCGATTTCGCCCGTCTGACGGGTAATCGTCGTACCTTCTTTGGTCTTGTAATTTTCGGTGAGCGGCTTTGCTCGTGTCTTGAGCAGCCATACATAACGGTACGTGCCGTCCGCTTTTTCGGACATGAAGCCAACCGCGAAATACGGTGCCTTGTCCGAGGCATTGCGCCACAGCGTGCCATCCGTATTCAGCTTAGAGCCAAACAGTTTAGCCTGCACATCAAGCGGGAAATCCGCCATTGTAACCTTCAGCGCAATGTCCGGATCGGGATTCAGCGCGTCGTATTCAACATCATCGGCATACTGAATGTCTGCGTCCGTAGTAGACGGTGTAACCGTCGCCTCAATCAAGCCGGGGACGCGTACAATTTCGCCGTATGTGGTACCGGCTTCTTCGTCCTTCGTAATCGGCGCAAGTGTAAACTTTTTAAGACCGACGACAGAGGACGGATTCTTCGTATCAGGCATATTTAAACCTCCTCAATTTTTATGTTACTGCCTTTGTCAGTGTGTCGCGAATAATCGCATACGCATCATCCTTTTTAGCGTCAAAGGCAGGTCGCACAAAAGGATGCGGCGGGGTTGGGTCGGAATCAGGCGTTGGGCCAGCGTGTCCAAACTCAACAAGATGCGCGTGATTCGCTTTCCCTTTGCCATATCGTGCGCCAATCGTGATCGACTTTTTTTTGATCATTACACCATCAGCATCAACGCTTTTAACCTCACCGATCGTAATATTGTTATACAGAGTTCCCGTACGGATTTTAGGATCATTTGATGCATTCGCACGCATCTGTTCATAGATTGGCACAGCACCGGCTTCAAGCGCATCAGCAACCGCTGTGCCGTCAGGACTCAGTACTTCTGCCATCGTCTTGAGCTCGTCCATGATTTCCTTGATTTCAGCATTCACGCTCGAGATATCAAGTGCCATCTACGGTCACCTCGCTTGCCGGAACAGGCAACCCATACTCCCACGTCCAAATCACACAATATAAATCAACCTGCTCGTCATAAGCCGGCTGTTTATACCCTTTTGTCGTTTCCTCCACCATGCCCCAGCCGGATGCAAACATTGCATGACGTGTCTTTTCAATTGCTTTTGTTGGATCATTTTTGCTCCACAACTGCAAATAGAGATATACGTCATACGTTGTCGGTACATCGTCCTGAAAATGTGTAGGTTTCAGCATGTAGCTGTAAACGAAATACTGATTCGGTGCTTTAGGATATTTGACGGTTGACTGCCAAATCTGTGAATAGGACGGAATGCCTGTTTTAGCAAGCACATCCTGTACAATCTTCATCGGCTGACAACCTCCTGCCTGTATGTTTTCAGACCCAGATACTGCTTACGATAGCCATAATGACCGACATTGGTGATAATACGACGTTCGCCGTCAAACTCAACCCACATGCCGGCATCAATACCGCGCCTGTACCGGATGACAAAGTTCAAGACATCCTCAACGACTTCTCCGTCTGCCGCACGGTATTTCTGGTTACCGGCGTCATCGACGCCAGCCCATACACGACAAATGACCTTGTCGGTGTCATTTCGGTAGCCGTTTTCGGTCGTCTCGCTAATTGTTTGTCCGATTGTAATTCGTTGCTGTAAGTCGCCGGGATGCGGCGAAGGGTTAAACGTTCTGTAACCGCGCAAAGCCCGTCACCACCTAGAACAGCACATCGACAGTGCGGTATGGCCACAACAGGTCCTCAAACGCACTTTTTGCCGCCTTGTACGATGGATTATCGTAGTTATCGCGGAATTCGTAATAGTGCGAAACCATCAGCATAACAGCCAACCTGACAGGTTCAGGCGCATCGTCCTCCGTAAACTCGCGGCCACAAAAGTCCTCCGCGCTTTTTTGCACCATGTTAATCAGTCCTGCAATATACTGATCTTCCTGCTCTTCGATTTCCGTAGCTTCCGCATAAATCTCAAGGTGCATGTGCATTCGCATCTCTGCAACCGTAACAATTGCCATAACGCACCTCCAAAGAAAAGGAAGGACGACTCACCTTGAAGCCGCCCTTCTACGGGATTTTCAGGCCATCTTGAGACTCTTGATCGCTTCCGGCAGAATCAGGCAACCGTCGAGACGCTCGGTACCGAGGAATGCTACCTGGCCATTTACCGCATAAAGCTCGTTCAGACGACGAATCGTGCGGCTCTTGCGGTCGGCAATCCAGTAATACTTGAAATCGCCAAACAGAACCGCAGTATTGCCAGTCGTCGCTTCCGGCGCGGCAACAGACGTCTTGTACGGGCGGGCAAGGATCATATCCGGCGTGCCTGCCGTCAGCGCGGGCTGCCAAATATACTGACCGTTGTTGTCCTTGAGCTTGCGAACGATCTTGATTGTCGAATCGTTCATAAACCACATCGACTTAGAGCGATACGGTGCACGCAGAGAATAGAACAGATCCATCAGCTCATCGGCGGTAAACGTATCAGTCTTAGTAGCAGTGATGCCCGCAGATGCGCCCTTCGTCGCGTCGAACACGCCGGTAGGCTTGCCTGTTCCATTGCCGGTGCAGAATGCCGCTTCCTCGGCAACCGCAAAACGACGTGCAAACTCTCGCGCTATGTAATCCTCAAGGTTGAACGCCGAGTCCGCAAGCAGCTCCTCAGAAACCTTGAGTATCGTTGCCAGTTTGTACGCGGAAAGCGTCTTCTGGTCAAAGGTTCCGCCGCTCTCCGGAATAGCCGCATTCTCGTCCACCCACGATGCAGTGCCGGTCGTCGCCACAATCGGAATCTTACGATCGCCGGAAGCCGTCTTGATGCTGGTCGCCATCGTGCGGAATACGTTCTCATCCGCCAGTGCCTCGACCAACGTGTGTTCAAACTCATCCGGTACCGTATAGCCGCCGTCGGAATCCGTACCGACAGACAGCACGTTATTCACGTCATAGCCAACCTGAGCGTTGCGCAGATAACGTCCGAACGCATTCTTATACTGCTGGCCGCTCCGGTCTTCCTTCTTTTCAGGATCGCGACCCGGAATGCTGGTCATCGGGCTGTTCACAGGATTATCAAGCGCCTTATCAAACGCTTCGGCACGCTGCCTGCGCTCAATAGAAGCCGTCAGATCAGTGATATCCTTCTCCATGCGGTCATACGTCTGCGCATCCTCGGCAGACATCATGCCGGTATCCTTGTCCGTGCGTTCATCCAGAAACTTTTTTGCGGTGTCCCATGCGTTAGCACGCTTGGCAATCAGTTCAGAGAGAGTCATGTTTTCTTTACCTCCTATTTGTTACTTGAGCAGATTCAGCCGTTTATACAGCTGATCTGCAGAGACGAGATTCGAGTGCCGCTGAAACGAAAAAAGCTCCCGCATCTCATCACGGAAGCAATCAAGGTCTCGCTTCGTCAGCGCATCAGCGTTGACATTTTCAATGTTTGCCCTCATCAGGCGGTTTCTCGTGCGCTTTTCCCAAGTTTCGATTTTGTCCTGCACATACGCACGGTCAATCGTGCGTCCTGCGGCGTTCGTCGCCTTGGGAATCGCTTCACTGATGCTATCGATAAAGCCCTTTTGGAGAGCCATCGTCGCATCCATCCATGTACTCGCATCCATCAGCGCCCGGATATCATCACGGCTTACGCCCTTCGCTTCGCAGCGCGGCGCGTAACTGTTGATGATGGCTTCGGTGTACGCATCGAGTACCGCAATCTCATTCTTGAGATCGTTCTGATTGCCCCAGGCAAATGTAGACGGCAGGTGAATCATGTAAATGCCCATCGGCGTCATTTCCACCTCGTCGCAAGCCGCAGACACGCTTGTCGCGGACGATGCCGCGACCTGAATCTGCGCCTTGACTTTGCCGGGGTAATTGCGAATATCATCAAACATCTTCCGCGCAGCAGAACAACTGCCGCCGTAGCTGTTGATGATAAGGGTCACATCGTCGTTGTCGGCAGGACCGTACAACGAGTCATGGAGAATCTCGGGCGTAATCTCATCGCCCCAAAATACCTCGTCATCGATGTAGCCGTTAAAATTAACTGTTCTCATTGTTATCCTCCTGAACAGGCGGCTCGATTTGCGGCTGCATGTTCAAAGATTTCAGGGAAACCATATTGCCGTTAATCGCGTAAGTGTTTCCACCCTGCTCATCGGTAAGCAACGGCAGATTTTCAAGCGCACGAACATCATTAGGCGACATCCAGCCGTTCTGAATGGCTTTTGCATAGCCCTCCATGCGGCTTTGGTAACTGCCACGCTGAATGCCGTCGATGTTAAAATGCGTCGTATATTTTGCTTTATCAGCCTTTTTCAGCAGATCGCGATTCATGCTCTGCTCAATTCGTGCGCACCACGGCGCGATTGTGTACTGAGCAAAGCTAATCGACTGATGCTCGATATTGCTGTACGTCGCATGTTCGAGGTCGGCGATCATGTGCGGCGGCACGCGGTAGATTCGGCAGATTTCCTCGACCTGGAACTTGCGTGTTTCGAGAAACTGCGCTTCGTTGTTCGGCATCGAGATCGGCTTATATTCAAGCCCTTCCTCCAGTACGGCAACCTTGCCGGTGTTAGAGGATCCGCCGTATACCTTCTGCCATTGGTCACGGACTTTCGCCGGCTCTTTCAGCGTTCCGGGGTGTGTCAATACGCCAGACGGTCGTGCGCCGTTTGCGTAGAATCTTGCGCCATATTCCTCTGCGGCAATCGACAGACCAAGCGAATTTCGCATCATGGCAACCGGCGAATAGCCGACAAGACCATCAAATCCCATGCCCGGCACATGAAGCACTTCATCCCGATACAAGCGGAAGGTGCCGTCGCTGTTCGTATAGTCATAGACGATCTGTCCGGCCTCGTCGCGATTTACCTGCACATTCTCAGGCAACAGCGGATAAAGCCCGATAACCTCGCCGCGTCCGTTGAACACTTTTTGGTTATACCAGTTGCCCCACAGAGCTAAATGCGTCATGCCTGTCTCTCGCCAGACATAAGACGTCATCTCGCTGTTCGGTTCATCGTGCAGCAGATAATACAGCGGATTATTCCGCGCATGCTCCGTACCAGACCCTTCCATGTAGCGGTCAAGGTGCAGCGGTAGCGACGCTACGGTTTCAGCTAAAACTCGCACGCAGGCGTAAACAGCCGAAACCTGCACAGATGTGCGTGGCGTTACATTTTTTCCAGCCGATGAACTGCCGAAAAAAAACGCCATCGCCTGACTCACTGCGTTCCGTGGATGGCGTTCAATCGGCTCGTCACGCGCCCTGAACAATTTTTTGAATGGATTTGCCATAAGAATCCTCCGTAAAATTAAAAGACGATCAAATCATGATCGTCCTTATCGTAAACACTTGTCTCATCAACATGTACCATCGCCCGCCCAAGTGCCATAGCAAGCGCGACCGCTCCATCAACCTTTTCCGTTGATTTTGCCTTATCAATTTTATGATTATCGGCAGGGTCTCGCTGGATGGCAACGTTATCAATATTCCACCTCAAAACCGGATTGCCATTGTGCGCAATCTTGCCTGCCGGGACTTTAATCTCAAGGTCTTTGGTCGGCGGCGACATACTTTTGTATCCCTGCCCAAATTCGACCATCGTGATTCCATCATCATCCTGAAGCTGCTGGACAAGCATCGTAGCGTTCCAGCGGTCGTAAGCTATCTCCTTGATGTTAAACTTTTTATACAGTTCATTTATCTTCTTTCTGATAGCCTTATAATCGACCACATTGCCCTCTGTGGCTTCAATATACTTATATGCAACCCATTCCTTATATGGCACATGATCGCGCCTTGTGCGCAATTCTATCTGGCTCTCAGGACACCAATAATATGCCAACACATACCATAACCCGTCAGGGTCATCTGAGTCAGGTGGGAAAACCAACACCAGTGCTGTAAGGTCAGATGTGCTGGACAGGTCAAGCCCTGCATAACACTCACGCCCAGCAAGCGTATTCTCGGTAAAATCCTGTTCGCATTTGTCCCAATACACCATATTGATCCAGCGCGTTGTGGATTTAATCCACTGATTCAAACGCAGCTGACGAAACGCCGCCTCATCAGCAGGATTTTCAAGGGCTCGGGCGTACTGCTTGCGAACTTTGTCAATATCTATCGTGATGCCAAGGCTCGGATTGGCTTTGTACCAGTTTTTCTCATCTGTCCAATCCTCGTCATCACCCAGACCAAAGACAACAGGATAAAAATACGGGTCTTTCTTTCGACCTTCCAGAATATCAATGGCTTTTGTATGCACTTCCCAGCAAATGCTGTTCCGGTCGGTTCCGGCCGTTGTCAGATAAAAAAACAGCGGCTGCTCTCGAGCGTCGCCGGAACCTTGCGTCATAACGTCATACAGTTCTCTGTTCGGCTGCGTGTGCAGCTCATCAAAGATACACGCGCTGACATTCAAGCCGTGCTTGGTACGAACGTCAGCCGACAGAACCTTATACACGGAACCGGTCGGCAGATAGACCATGCGCCGCGTCGAATGGATAATCTTGATGCGCCGAGCAAGAGCCGGGCATTGATTGACCATCTCTGTCGCAACATCAAACACGATAGATGCCTGGTTTTTATCCGCAGCACAGCTGTAAACCTCAGCCTGATACTCATCATCATTGACAAGCATATTCAGTGCCAACGCTGCGCCAAGTTCAGATTTACCCTGTTTTTTGGGGATTTCAACGTAGACATCGGAGAATTGACGCAATTTGGGGTTGTCATCGCGGACTGTTCCAAATACATCGTCGATTACCTTTTTTTGCCAAGGCAACAATTTGAACGGCTGTCCGTGGAACTTACCTTTCGTATGCTTCAGGTTCTCGATAAAGCGCGTGACGCGGTTTGCCTTTCTCTCGTCAAACACCTTTTACCAACCACCACTCAACAAATCTTCCATATCGTCCCTGCCACCGCCGTTCTTGACATTGCTTCCATTGCCGCCGGAATCGCCCACAATAATGCGAGAACGGCTGGATGGCGTAAGCCCAAAGTCAGCCAGACCCCGCCGCCAATTCTCGTAGTAATTACGGCGTAATGACAACAGCGGATGCGTCATGTAATAGCCAGACGGTGTTCTTTGCAGCATTGCCGGTCCTTTGTCCTCGCCCAAAGCGAGAATCTGTTTATCAAGCGACAAATAGTAGGCATAATTCTGGCAAAGCTCGGCAAACGCCGACAGGTCAAGGTCTGTAAGCAGTCCTGTGGCAACCATTGTAGGCGCAAGCCGCTTCCATTCCTTTTTGGCATCTGGCAACAAACGAGTCGGGGGCCTTGGGATTGCGTCAAGCGGTCTCGGCTTTGGCTCGTTCGCATTCAGCTTCTGTTTGCCCGGATTGCCCTCAAGGATTTTAAGTGCCGTCGGCTTTGGCGCCGGACCACGCTTGCCCATTTACTCACCCCCTCGTCTGTTGCCAAACCCTCCATCCTCTCTTGCCGTCTTAGCAGAGTGGCAATTATGACAGAGTGCCTGCCAATTGCACATATCCCAGAACAACTTTTGATCGCCCCTGTGCGGAATAATGTGATCGACTTCTGTCGCCGGGACAATCTCACCTGTCGAATTAAAGCACTTCATGCAGATTGGATGTGCGCGAAGAAAAGCCTTTGATGCCTTTCGCCATCGGCTCGTATACCCTCGAGCTGCGGCACTCCCTCGCCGCGCCTCATACTCAGGATTGTATCGTTTAGGACGATGTTCGTCGCAATAACCGTCCACACACAGATTAGGACATCCTGGATGCTTACATGGTTTTTTTGCCTTCAACGGCATTTTTACCACTCCCAAGCAAAATTTGGCGCAACCCTTTAGCTGCGCCATTCACATCACCAGCCAGTGCTTGACCTCGCAACGTTTTAAACTGCTGTCGCGTCAGTCTTTCCCGCTGCCCGTTCAGCACAATCAAAAACTCACTCAATGTCATTCGTTCGGCCACCTCTCACACCACTGCTTTACAGCCGCAGCATAGGCTTCCTTCTCGGTCGCACCGTGTACGCTGCTCATTTGTCTTTTGCAATTTGTGCAATACATATTGACAGCATACTGTTCAACCTCCGGCAGATAACAGATGAACGCTTCCGCGTCATCCTCGCCACATCTCGGACAAATCACGGTGCATTCACCTCCTTTTTGACATTAGCATACGGCAAGCGTTCTCCTTTGCGAAGCAGGTAAACGCCTGTATCGTCGCCGACCAACTTGATATACCGATCAACGATAACGTCCGCATAGTGTGGGTCAAGCTCCATACTATATCCGACACGATCATTCTGTTCGCAGGCAATGATCGTCGTTCCGCTGCCGCCGAACACATCAAGCACGACATCCATCGGCTGAGTATTCTGCCGAATGATATAGTCAAACAACAGCACGGGCTTCATCGTCGGGTGTTCTTTGCTCTTTGTCGGGCGGTTAAACCGCAAAATAGATGTTCTTGGCTTTCCGTCCGATACCCACAGCGGCTCGCCGCCAGGTTTAAAGCCCATCAAACATGGCTCGTGTTGCCACTGGTAATCCTGTCTGCCCAGCACAGGAGAATTTTTCACCCATTCCAGACAAACCATGATCGGCCATCCGACATTCTCGCATGCGGCGCGAAAATTGTATCCTTCGCCGTCAGCGTGCCAAATATAAAATGCTGCGCCGGGTTTCATGACCTCGTTTGCCGCGCTAAAAGCATCCGTCAAAAAAGCGCGAAATTTATCGTCAGGCATACTGTCATTCATGATTTTCATTTTGACCTTGCAGCCGTTCGACTCGTAGTCCACATTATACGGCGGGTCAGTCACAAGACAGTCAGCAGCAATACCACTCATCAGCCGCTGTACATCCTCGACGCTGGTCGAGTCGCCACACATCAACCGATGACGCCCCAACATCCAAATGTCTCCGTTTTCCGTTATCGGCTTTTTCGGCGGTGCTTCGCTGTAATTGTCCTCTTTGACCTCGGCAGGCTCAAACCCGTATCGCGTCATGTCAATTGTAATGTTCGCCAGTTCTTCGGACAGCTTCTCAACGTCCCAGCTCGAGAACTCAGCGACTCGATTATCGACCAGCCTGAATGCCCTAATCTGGTCAGGCGTAAGCCAATCGGCGCGAATCGTCGGTACTTCGATGAGCCCAAGCGACTTGGCCGCCGCGTAACGTGTGTGTCCGCAAACAATCACGTCGTTTTTGTCGATAACAATCGGCGAGTTGAATTTAAAGTCGTGCATGGACGCGGCGACCGGCGAAACAGCCGCGTCATTATTTCGCGGATTGTTTTCATACGGATGCAGATCCGTCAACCTGCGATACTCAATCTTAACCCTGTTCATGGATTCTCCTTACCTGACTGGCATCGCCGATCAGCGCGATGAACCGCGCCATAGCTATCCTTGCATCCTTTACGCCGCAGACGCATAGTGCCGTTCGTCCACACTGTTCACACGCGATGATTGTAGACCCGTTTTCACCATACGGGTCAAGCACACTGTCCAGCCTGCGAGTGTTGTTCTCGATGCAATATGCCGACAGCGGTACAGACAGGCTTCCACGCTCGGCAGCGTCATAACTCAAAATCGTCGTCTGCTTACGGTCGCTTGCCCACAAATGAGAGCCAGCTACCCATCCATACAAACAAGGGCGATGCTCAACAGCGTATCCATCTCCAAACGTCGAGACAGATGAGTGTTCATCAAAAACAAGCACCTGACGAATCTCAAGTTCAGCGTCCCGACATGCGCCCCTTGCTGTCTGACCGTACACATCGTCGTGCCAGAGATAAAATACAGCTCCAGACACAACAAACTGCTGCACAGTCAGAAGTTCCTGAGCCAGTGTCTCTCGCTCAGCATTGCCTGGCAACATGCAGAAAATCAGGTTTGCCTTCTTTTCGCCGCAAACAGCCGCCAAAGCCGCCTCATTCATGCACGGGGAAACCATAATCCTGTGCCGCCCAAGTGCCAGCAGGTCGCCAGTACGCGGCTCAAACGGGACGCTAGGCTTCAATGGAATGCCGTCCTGAAAGATTCCACCTGTTGCCGGTTTTACGAATCCAAACGCCAGCATGTCATCCTCGATGTTCGCCAGCTCAAATGACAGCTTCTCGGCATCCCACTCTGCCAATTCCTGTGTTTTGTTGTCGGCCAGACGGTAAGCATTCTGTTGCTCGGGGGTCAACCCATCAACAACGATACATGGAACCTCGGTTAGTCCCAGTTTCTTAGCCGCTTCAAGGCGGGTATGCCCATTGATAATTACGCCATCTGTGTTAATTTCGATAGGCTTTAAAAAGCCGTATCGCTTAATGGAGTCTGCGACCTTGGCAATAGCACGCTTATTCCTTCGCGGATTATTCTGATACGGCACGATTTCGTCCAGTGTCTTGTAAACAATCTCGTTTTGTTCCACGTTCTATCACCTCTATAGCAAAAAAACAGACCGCATCGCAGTCTGTCATAATATTCAAACAGCGGCAGTGACGCCACACACTGCCGCTGCCGACCAAGGAGAAACGTCCCGTTTGCGGTGCTCCCTCACATATGAGCGGGAGAAAGGATAAGACCGCTCATGCACCGTACCCTAGGCAGGGAAACCCAACCATGCCTGCAAACCCATTTGGGATGTGCTCCTCTATTCGCTTTTTCTAGTCTATACTATATCACAGTTCGATATTCCTTTTTATTCCATCCTGCCGCAAATGTAGACTATAACCGCTTGATTTTCAGGCTCATTCTCCAGAAAGCCATTCAAAATGTTCCGGGCAACCTGCAACGCACGTCCGTGCAACCGCCAAATCTGTGTATTCTCATAATGCAGGCTCTCGCCAATCTCAGCCCACGACATACCCATAATGTGCCGCATCTCAAGAATGTCACGATACCTGACATCCTCGATCTGAGCCAGTACGCGGTCTGCCAGATGCTTGCAGTCAATCAGCATATCGACATCTTTGTCGATTTCCTGCTCAAGCTGCTGAATGCGACCAATGCAATAGGCGAATTTGTCCGGATTTGCGCCATGACAACCGCCATTCCCCACCGCCGGCGAGATGTTTGTCGCGATTTCCATGTATTTTTTCTGCTGCGCCAGTTTGCTGTCGATGCGACGGTCAATCGTTTTGATAAAACCGAAAAAACGCTTTACACCCTCTATTGTCAGCATTTAAAGCAACTCCTTTCGTTCGCACGCGCCAACAGCGCGAGTGCCTCGCCCTCGCAAGTAGCAATTCCAGCAACAGCACCAGTCGCATTCAGCGCGGCAATCTGCCTGTTTTGCAACTCCGTTACCTTGCCATATCCATCGGGACGCTTGACCTCAATCGCACACAAACGCCCGCTGTTTGGCGCAATACACAAGATATCAGGGATGCCGGCAGATTGAAACGGACCGCCATGCGTTTTGACAACCCACGTCACGCCATACGCTTTAAGTGCCTTTACAATACGGGCGACGATAACCCGCTCAAGGGGCGGTGCCTTCTTCTCTGCCATTTTTTCTCCCTCCATCGAAATGAATGGTGCGCTGTGTGGGATTCGAACCCACGCCGATGATGTTTATGAGACATCTGCCCTAGCCACTGGGCGAACAGCACATAGACCGCTGGTTATTTTCGCCTCTCGCAGTGCGTTGGAGTTTCCAGCTCTCCGCCGTCTCATTATCGGCTCCGCAGCGTTGCTATTCCGCTGTGTCACTTGATATCGGCTTGTGTGCCGTCCGGCTTCCGGAAGGGAGCGACCCTGCACATGCTCGGTTGCGCACCGTGTGGCCTTGCCGAAGAATCGAACTCCGATCAGCGGTTTACAGTTCCGTCGTTCTGCCACTTGAACTAACAAGGCATTGTTGCGCTTTATGGCGGTCACAGGATTAGGCTAAACCGTGACACTTTCACTCTTGCGTTCAGAGAGCCTTTGAGTGCCGACAGGATGAGCGCAAACCTGTCGGTTGCCAACAAGACCGAAAGGAGTAAACAATGGCACTATTTATTATACGTTTTCCACCATATGAAAAACAACGTTCTGGCGAAAAAACCGTCAAGGTCTATTTTAAGATTAGTTTTTCGCTTCTTGCAAACGCATGCTCTTATGCTGTTAGTACGACCTAATAGACCGAAGCCAGACTTGCGATTTCCTTTGTCACCTCTTCGGTCTATTAGGTCACCCTAACAACTTTCGAGCTTCCGCAGCTCTCCGAAAATGCGCATTTATATAAACTATTAGGTACATTAGGTATATTAGG
>ERZ1035032.481-NODE-481-length-31866-cov-10.036811_pt1 | contig 31866 bp, 27 predicted proteins | sample MGYA00520693_ERZ1035032 | MGnify/ENA primary metagenome ERZ1035032 (study PRJEB33766, sample SAMN09781740) | gut metagenome | biome: gut microbiome | host: Homo sapiens | place: Madagascar | study: EMG produced TPA metagenomics assembly of the PRJNA485056 data... | reverse complement strand
GAATTACATTTAAACTTATACCATTTTTATATATTTTTGTCAACACCGATTCATTAACTTTCTAAAAAAATGTTGTATTTGCGGCGGTGTCTGCTAATATTGCAGTAAATATCAATAACAGAGCTGTTAAAATGGAAAAAACACAAAAAAAATTAGGAATTATTGCCGGCGGCACCGGACTGCCGAAAATGCTTATAGAACACTGCTTAGATACAGGTAGGGAGTTTTATGTGCTGGCAATAGAAGGCAACGCCGACAAGGCGGTTTTTACTCCGCTTATTCCGCATAAATGGATTCGCATCGGGCAAGCCGGAACCGGTTTTAAGACTTTTGCCGATGAAGGTGTGGAAGAAGTTGTGATGATTGGCACGATTCACCGGCCGACTTTGGCTGAATTAGTACCGGATTTGCGCACGGCGGCGTTTTTTGCTAAAATCGGAATGAAAGCGCTGGGAGATGATGGAATTTTGCGCGCCCTGATTAAAGAAATAGAGGCTGAAAATATGCGGGTTGTCGGTATTCATGAAGTTATGCCGGAATTGCTGGCCAAAGAAGGTGTTTTGACAAAGCATAAACCGGATAAGCAGGCCGAAGCCGATATTGAACGCGGCGTGGAAGTCGGCTTGGCGCTGGGGCGGTTAGATGTCGGACAGTCGGTTATTGTGCAGCAAGGGCTAATCTTAGGTGTTGAAGGTATTGAGGGAACCGATGAGCTGGTGCGCCGCTGCGGTACATATCAGCGCAAAGGCGCGGCCGGAATTTTGGTTAAACTGCGCAAGCCGCAGCAGGATTTGCGTATAGATTTGCCGGCTATCGGTACACGGACGATTGAAAATCTGCATAATGCCGGTTTTCGCGGTTTGGCCGTTCATGCCGGAAATGCGCTTATGGTTGACGCCGAAGAAGTTATCAAATTAGCCGATAAATACGGAATGTTTATAAAAGGGATTGTCCCTGAGGAGAAAAAATAATGAAATATTATCTGATAGCCGGAGAACCATCCGGAGATTCTTTGGGCGCTCGTTTAATTCAGGCTTTGCGACGCAAGGATAAAAATGCCGAATTTTACGGAGTCGGAGGTGAAAGTATGCAGGCTGAGGGGGTAAAATCTTTATTTAATATCAGCGATTTAGCTATTATGGGATTAGCCGAGGTGATTCCCAGTATTCCGCGGGTGTTGCGCCGTATCAATGAAACCGTTTCAGATATTCAAAGAGTGCGTCCTGATGCGGTAATAACTATAGACAGCTGGAGTTTTTCTGCGCGCGTGCATAAAAAATTACGCCGGTTAAAGTTAAATATTCCGCAGGTACACTATGTGGCGCCGCAGGTTTGGGCGTGGAAAAAGAAACGCGCCCGCACTATGCATAAATACATTGATTTGTTGCTGACTTTGTTCCCTCAAGAGCCAAAATATTTTACTCCATATAATTTGGCAACCGAATTTGTCGGACATCCGGTTATTGAAAGCGAGGTTGTCAACGGAGTTAAAGGAGATTTCAAAAAACGTCATCATATTCCGGAAGAAAATCGCTTGCTGTTGGTGCTTCCGGGGTCGCGCCATAATGAAGTGGAACGCTTGTTGCCGACGTTTTTAGAAGTGGTAAAGCAGCTGCACGAGCGCTATAATGATTTTTCTTTTGTCATTCCGACAGTCAGCACAGTTGCCGCGCAGGTTAAGGATATGGTAAAGCAATCCGGTTTGCCGATAGAAATTGTTGAGGGAACAAAAGAGCGCCATGACGCCTTTAAGAGCGGCGATGTGGCGATTGCAGCGTCCGGCACGGTGGCGCTGGAATTGGCGATTGTCGATGTTCCGCACATTATCGCTTATAAAGTTCCAAAGCTGACCGAATGGCTGGCTCGTCACTTTATCCATATTCAGTTTGTGAATTTAAGCAATATTCTGCTGGGTAAAGAAGTTGTTCCGGAATTGCTGCAGGAGGATTGTACGGTTGAAAAAATAATGTACTATGTTGAGCAGTTTATGAAACATAAGCCGGTTTATAATCAGCAAATGGACGGTTTTGAAAAGGTACGCAAGCTGTTGGGCATGGGGCAGCAGACGCCGAGCGATAATGCCGCAGAAGCCATTATAAAGGCGATAAAAAACTATAAAAAATGAGAATTTTCCGCCAAACAGTATCTGAGATAAAAGAGAATTTTTTTGCCGAACAGAGTAGATGGCTCGCTTGGGTGCCGTTTTTGTTCGGTTTTGGTATAGCTGTGTATTTTGCTTTGCCGTTTGAACCTAATTATTGGTATAGTTTAGGCATTTTTGAAGTGACATTGCTGCTGTTTTATCTGTTGCGTCATAAAGGACTGCATCTGCTTTTTACGGCGATACTTTTGGTTGAGTTCGGTTTTATGGATATTCAGCTGCAAACTTTGCTGAAAAGCCGTAAAGTCACGTTTACTCCGGAAGTTACTGATTATATTAAAGGGCAAATCAGCGCGGTTTCATATAATGAAAAAGGGCGTAAACGTTTGCTTTTGCAAAATGCTGAAAATTTTGATGAGCCACTCAATGGAAAATATCGGGTGACGGTAATGAATGGCGGAAACGCCGATTTTGAAGTTGGACAGTGCGTGGAGCTGGTCGGTACGTTTTTTCCTCCTTCACCGGTGCCTGTGCTGAATGGTTTTCAGTTGAATCGAAAATATTTTTATGAGGAAATCATCGGTATCGGCTATGCTAACAGTTCAATATTTGTGATTGATTGTGAACAGAAACAAGCTTCGTCTTTTCGGATTCGCCTTAACAAAATCCGCCAGCGGATTACGGACGATGTGGCAAAAATTTTGCCGCCTGATGAAGCCGGAATTGTCGACGCGGTGTTGATTGGCGAACAAAGCCGTACGCCTAAGTTTATAGTCAATAATTACCGCGATTCGGGACTGGCTCATTTTCTGTCGGTTTCCGGTTTGCACATGGGCGCGATTGCCGGTCTGATGTTTTTTGTGCTGCGTTTTTTGTTGGCGCTGTTTCCGGCTATAGCTTTGCGGTATGATGTCAAAAAACTAGCTGCTGTCGGAGCGATACTTTTCAGCGGACTGTATTTGCTGGTTTCCGGCATGGCTATACCGGCGGAACGGGCGTTTATTATGACAGCGGTGGTTTTGCTCGGCGTTATTTTTAACCGGCAGGCGATTTCTATGCGAATGGTTTGTTTTGCCGGTTTGATGTTGCTGATAATTTCTCCGCAAGCTCTGATTTCTATCAGTTTTCAAATGTCGTTTGCGGCGGTGGTTGCCTTAATCGCTTTTTATGAAAAATATGCGCAAAAGATTGCTATATGGTCAGTGAATCGGGGAATTTTCAGTAAAATTTTCTTTTATTTGGCAGGGATTGTGATTTGTGATTTTGTGGCGAGTTTGGCGACAATGCCGTTTGCCATTTATCATTTTCACCGTGTTTCGGTCTATACAAGTTTAGCCAACTTGCTTGCCGGTCCGCTGATTGGTTTGATTTTGATGCCTTTGATTTTGCTTTGTTTAGTCGCTTTGCCGTTGGGATTAGCTTTGTATCCGCTGCAAGCTTTGGGCTATGGTGTGGGCTGGCTTAATAGAATAACCGAATTTGTTTCGGCTTTGCCGCATAGCGTGGTATATGTGGATTCGCTGCCGTTTTGGGGATTCGCGCTTATTGTCTGCGGAGGTTATTGGCTGTGCGTGTGGCAAAGAAAATGGCGTCTGTGGGGAATGCTACCGATTCTGATTGGCATCAGTACTATATTTTTCGGTTTGCAGCCGGATATGGTTTTTGCCCCCAAAGGCGAGGGGATAGCCTTGCGCGACAAAAATGGGAAAATGCTTCTTATGCCGCTGAAAACTGATAGCTGGACGGTTTCTGTTTGGCGTGAAAATCTGCATTTAAAAGAGTTGAATAAAGAACAAAAGGCTGAATTGAAAAAAATTTTTGCCGGCAGCAAAACAGATTTAGAAAATATTGCCTTAAAGTGCGATGCTGAAAAATGTACCTATCTGGATTCTATTGAGTTTTCCAAGCAAGGAAATATCAGAATAGACGGGAAAAATATTGACAACAGCGGCGGAGGGTATATCTTTAAGCGAGATAAAACAAAAGTTATGCCGCTGCAGCCGCAAGGTGTTTGTCGGCCATGGCGCGGTTGCATTAAACAAGAAAGGTATAAAAATGACTGAAACAGTTGAAAAAACGGAAAATGAAAAAAATCTGCTGACTGCGTTTGTGGCAGGTTTCAAAAATATCTTTAACTTTAAAACCCGTGCCAGCAAATATGATTATTGGGCGTTTGTGTTTGCCAATATTCTGTTTAGTTTGATTTTGCTTGTTGCCGGAATGCTTTTGTCGCCGTTATTCCCTATAATGGCACTGTATGGAGGCATAATTATATACTATGCGTATTCAATAGTGGAGACCATTGCGGTATTGGCTTTGTCGGTACGCCGTTTGCACGATACTAATCACAGCGGTCAGCTTTTATGGCTGCCTGTTATATTCGGTTTTTGTATGATATTGGGCATAGTGCTTGATACAAAATTACAAGCCGTAGTTTTTGGGACGGCTCTGATGGCTGCTTCCGGTATTGCTTTTTTAGGTGTTATCGTATGGCTGTTCATCTTATATTTGCGTAAAGGTCAAGCTGAAGAAAACAGATTCGGCAAGCCAGTGGAAGAAGACTCAAAATATGACAAATTTGCCAATCTTTATATTATTTTATATGTTTTGATAAGTATTGCAGCTGGTGTTGCTAATTATATATCAGATAACAATAGCAAAAACGTGGATGCTATATCTGCAGTTTCTAGTGAAACTTCTGCCGATACTGTCGATGCAAATACGGATTCTAATGCCGACACTGATACTGATACTGATACAGATACTGATGCTCAAGAGCCGACAGCTGCAGAGCCGGCAGAGGCAAAACCGGAAACGCAAACCGAAAATTCTGCTGAAGTGGAAACTCCAAATATTCCGATGCATGAAAGTGCAGAATAATAAAAAAATGCTTGCAAAGGACGAGGTTTTACGTTTTAATGCAAGCATTGATTTTGCGGATGTAATTCAATGGTAGAATAGAAGCTTCCCAAGCTTATAACGGGGGTTCGATTCCCCTCATCCGCTCCAAAAAACAAAGCCACCCGTTAGGGTGCTTTTTGTTTTTTATATAGAGGGGAATCGAACCCTGAGAGGGCTTGAGGAAAAACATCTATCCGGTGGATAGATGTTTGCATAATTTTCTTATGCAGTGTTTTTTGAATTTATCTTTACTTTTAAGCAATATTTCGTTAAAATCCTAAACGGATAGGCGATAGTCTGTCTGGGGTGTGAGAACCTCTTTAATGCACGTCAAAAAATGACGATAAGGGCCTTCTGGTGCATAGCTGGAAGGCGACAAAATAGGCTATAAATATGGCTCATAGATACTAGTAATATGTGGCATATCGCTAATATGTCGCACTACATTGCATTAAGTACGTTCTCAACTTCCAGCTGCTTTGTTCAAGGCAGCTTTTTTGTTGCTAATTGAAGATAATAAAGAGGAATGTACTATGGAAAATAACCAAACAGGGCGAAGCATGATAGAAATGCTGGGCGTGCTGGCAATTATTGCAGTTCTTACTGTCGGCGGTATTGCCGGCTACGGCAAGGCTATGCGGATGTGGAATTCTAATTTGCAAAAAGAACAATTAACCCAACTTTTTCAATCTCTAATCAGACTGCGGTATGATTTAAGCCACGATAGGCAATATAACGAAAGGTCTGCAAATATAGCGGATATTTTATATGCTCTGAATGAAGTTCCGGCTGGTATGAAGTATAATGGCAGGTTGGTTGATAAAACAGGTAATGTGTATTCTATTAATTATGGAAAAAGTTGTTGGAAATCCAATAAGGATAGTGATGAACAGACCTGTGCCTTTTTAATGGCTTTTAGTGTTAGATTTATAAAAACAGATTCTGCAATGGCGCCAACTTCAGAAGATTTATGCGTTAACATAGCAAATGTTGCTAAAGAAAATTCAAAAGATCTTAGAAGTATTCAGACTTTCTTAGGAAATAAAGATAAAAACGATGAGGAAAATTGGCGAGGATATGCACAGCAGGTTGAATTTAATGCCTCTACCATAATAACAGCAACGCCCATGCAAATTTTGCAGATGTGTCGCAAATGTCAAGATCATCCTTATTGCAGTATACAAGTACAGCTTAATCCTAATTAAAATACCGGTTGATAAAATAAACCCCGCCAAAGCAAGCGCTTTAGCGGGGTTCAATGTTGCAAGCCGTAAATTAAGCGGCTTTTTTCATTTTTTCAGCAGCAAATTCGTTCATTTTGCTGATAACGTATGATTGCTCTTCTTCTGTAAGGTAAGGAGTCATCGGAATGCTGCAAACGGTTTTAGAAAGTTTTTCACAAACCGGCAAAGAACGATTGTTCCATTTTGCGTATGCAGTTTGGGTGTTTACCGGACGAGGATAGTAAGCGCCGCACGGAATGCCGTTGGCTTTCAAATAATCCATCAATTCATCGCGGTCTTCGCAGTTAATGGTGTACAAAGCATATGCTGATTGGCAGTTTGGTAAAATCTGCTGTTTGTTAAAGTAAGGGCTTAACTCTTCGTCATAGCGTTTTGCAACTTTGTAGCGGTCTTTCAATTCTTGTTCAAATACTGTCAATTTCAGGAGTAAAACTGCAGCTTGGAAAGAGTTCATACGGCCGGTCATACCCAAACGAACGTTGTCGTAGTGATCTTCAGGGCTCATACCGTGAACGCGGCAGGATTTAACCAATTCGTTTTCTTCGTTGTTGTTAGTAAACACAGCACCGCCGTCACCATAGCAGCCCAATGGTTTTGTCGGGTAAAATGATGTTGCTGTCATGTCGGCGATAGAACCTGCGTGTTTTCCGTGGTAAATAGAACCGAAAGACTGGCAAGAGTCAGACAAAACTTTCATGCCGTTTTCATGCGCGATTTTGCAAATTTCATCATAGTCGCACGGAGAACCGAAAATATCAACGGCAACAACGGCTTTAAGGTTTAATTTGCCTTCTTTTTTGACTTCGGCAATAGCTTTTTTCAAATCTTCCGGATTCATATTGTAGGTGTTTGGATCTGAATCTACAAAAATTGGGGTTGCACCAAGCAAAACCGGAGCTTCGGCTGATGCTACGAATGTGAATGAAGATACAAATACGGCATCTCCGGATTTTACACCCCAAGCCATCAGGGCAAGAGTAAGGGCATCGGTGCCGGAACCGCAGGTTGAGCAATATTTTGTACCGGCAAAATTTGCTAATTTTTCATCTAATTCTTTAGTTTCCGGACCTTGGCAATAAGCGCCATGATTCAAAATTGTTTTGAAAGAGTCTAAAAATTTTTCCTGACCAATAACTTTTTGAGCAGTTGCGCAGTCAAACAAGTTGATTTTGGTAGATGGTTTATTTGTCATAATATATCTTCCTTATAAAAAATGTTTTTAACTGTTTTGCAGGTTACACTGATTCGGCAGGCTGTGCAACACACAAAAAGTTACGGTTTTGTAACATTGTATAAACAAAAAAGGCGATGCTTTAAGCATCGCCTTTTCAAATTCTGTCTCAGCAGATTAGAAAGTATATCTAACACCGAGCATAATTTCATGATCGCGGGCAGTCAATTTAGAAACGCTGCTGCCGTTGTTCTTGCGGATACGACCTAAGTCAGCATAACGATAGCCTGCGTCAACAGTCCAATGAGAGTTTACATCGTATGCGATACCGCCCATAACTTGCCATGCCAAGTTGTATACAGATTTAGCGTGGCTGCCGTTGTCAGCTTTCAAATAAGCAGAACCCAAACCGGCACCAACGTATGGAGTCCAAGGTGTGCATGTCAGGTAATCAAAATAAGCATTAGCCATTACAGAGTGCTTATAAAGTCTGAAGTGAGCCAAACCATCGTTGTAGTTTCTTTTAATGTCGCGGGAATTATTCAATTCCAATTCGCCACGAACATAACCAGCTTGAACACCGTATGCAATGTGAGTGCCGAACAATTCTTTGTTGAATTTACCGCGGGTTAATTCAGCTTCGTTAGCAGTAGCTTGTTTTGTATTAACTTTGTTGAAGTCATAAGAAACTTTACCGGATACATACTGATTTACTTCAGCTTGCGCATTAACGCTGAGTAAGCAGGCAACACCGGCCAATAACAAAAATTTTTTCATAGTTTATTCCTTCTAAATATTACTTTTGAACAACAATATTACTATTCGTATTGTAACAGCGCTAATTTAGAGCTATAAAGTCAAATAGTCAAGAAATATTGTTATAAATTTTGGCAATAATTTGCGAAAATTTAAAAATCGTGTATACAATAAAGGCAAAAGTTTAAAAATAAGTATACAAAATTCGTCCGTTTTTTTGCAGCCAAGTATGTCCTTTTTTCCAATCCGGATATAAATTTGCCACACATTGCCAAAATGCCGGCGAATGATTTTGGTGCTTGAGGTGCGAAACTTCATGTGCCATCAAATAGTCTATCACATATTTTGGGGCCAGTGCTATGCGCCAATTATAGTTTATATTGTTGAGAGTGGAGCAGCTGCCCCAGCGCGATTTGGTGTCTTTGATGCAAATTCCGTTGATTTTACAGTCTATTTTGGCGGCAAGAGCTGTCGACAGTTTGTAAAATTCTTGTTCAGCAGCTTTGCGGATGCAGTCTTTAACACGGCGATGTAAAAACTCCGCTCCGCCCGAAACTATCAGTATGTCGCCGTCCAGTCTTGCGCCGCAGCGGGCATTTTGTTGATGAGAAATTGTCACGTTTTGCCCAAACAATGAAATTGTTTCGCCATTGCAGAAATATTTTCGCTCCGGCAGTTTGCGCAGCGTTTCCAAAATCCAGTCCATATTTTCGTTTACAAAATTTATGGCGCGTTTGCGGGTACAGTATTTAGGAATAGAAAGCACCGGAATGTGCTTTTTATTATCTATATGCAGAATCATTTTATGCGAACTTGCCGATTGCACAACTTTTATATCCATGCCGACAGCTTCTTTTATGTCAAAGGTCTTGCCAGTCAACAATGTAATCTTCATAATCTTTAACCTTTGTTTCGTTAATCAGCTCGCGGTTGCTCAAATCCATGCCGGCGTTTTTTACACTGTCAGCCCGGTTAGTCTTCAGCGGATGCCATTCCGGCAAATCATAGCCGTTATCCAAAAGCCAATAAGCGCAGGTTTTCGGTAGCCAGCGCGGTTTTTCTCTAACAGCGGCCAAATCTATTTTCCGGCAGTCATACATAGCTTCAAAGCGATGTTCATAAATTTTGCAAAGACAGGTTTTACAATCCAGAAAACGGCAGCATACGCTGGTAAAATGAATCTTGCCTTTAATTTCAATTTTATTCAGGCAGCATTTGCCGCAGCCGTCGCATAAGGCTTCCCATTCCGCCTCATTCATTTCATCAAGCTTTTTATGTTTCCAAAATTCCGGCTCAAGATTTTTAAACTCGTCGACACGTTGCTGCGGATTAAATTTTGATTCGTTTAATTCCAGTTCATTCATAAAATTTCTCCGTCCATGATGTGGTCTTCGAGTTCATCTTCGTCTACAAGAGCTTCCGACACCACACGTCCCAACAGCGGCTGCAGCTTTTGCGGCTTGTAGTTTGTATCAAACAATTTGCGGTAGGCGCAGACTTTAGGCATCCAGGCAATTTTATCAACATTTTGCGGTGTCAGTTTCAAACATTCCGGCACCAATTCACAGCGTTTATCATACACGGTGCAAAGATTCTTTTCAATATCATAATAACGGCAGATAACGTTGGTGTAATAAATCTCATCAGTATCGTCATCTTGCAGTTTAAGCAGACAGCAGCGTCCGCAGCGCAGACAGATTTTTTCCCATTCTTCCTGACTTATTTTAGCTGAATTTCTAGCCATTAGCCGCGTTTCTCCGCCATTTTATCTTCTTCTGCCAAATTACCGAACTGAGCAAATTCTCCGTTCCAAAACAGTTTTACCGTGCCGGTAGGACCATGACGCTGCTTGCCGATGATAACTTCGGCGATATTGGCGGTTTCACGGTCGCGCTGTACCCATTCTTCATGTTTCTTTTGAAATTTTTCCGGAGAGTCACCTTCCTGTTGCTTGGGTTCGGCATTGTGAATATAGTAGTTTTCGCGGAACACAAACATCACGATATCGGCATCTTGCTCGATAGAACCGGATTCGCGCAGGTCGGACATTACCGGACGTTTGTCATCGCGCATTTCTACGCCGCGGTTTAATTGCGATAGTGCTATAACCGGAACTTTTAATTCTTTAGCCAGAATTTTCAGCCCGCGGGAAATTTCGGACAATTCTTGCACGCGGTTGCCTTCGTTGCGTTTGTTATTGGAGCCGGAAATAAGTTGGATATAGTCAATCACAATCAAACCTAAGCCTTTGCTGCGTTTCAGCCGGCGGGCGCGGGTACGTATGGCGTTGATGGTCACGCCCGGGGTATCGTCAATATAAAGCGGAATGTTTTCTAACTCTCGCACGGCGGCGGCGATTCGTGTAAATTCCGAGGCGTCAAGTTCGCCGTTGCGCATTTTTTGGCTTGAAGTTTGAGTAACGGTAGAAAGAATACGTGAAGCCAATTGGTCAGCGGACATTTCCAGTGAAAAGAACGCAACGCCGCGATTCTCCGGCGGAGTTTCCTTGTCGCGCGAATAAAATTCTGCCACATTATAGGCAATATTGGTGGCTAACGCGGTTTTTCCCATAGCCGGACGTCCTGCCAAAATAATTAAGTCAGAGTCGTTTAAACCGCCGATTCGGTAATCCAATTTATTTAAGCCGGTCGGAGTACCCGAAATCTTGCCTTCTTTTTGATAAGCTTTTTCAATAGCGGCTAAAGAGGAGCCCAACGCAGCGGAAAAATCTATAAATCCTCCTTGAGCGTCGCCTTGGTCAGAAAGGGTGTACAGCATTTTTTCAGCGTTTTCGATTTGGTCGGTTGCCGAAGTGTCGATGCTTTCTTCCAGCGCGTGATTGACAATTTCATAGCCGGTGTTAATCAGTTCGCGGCGCAGGTATTTGTCATAAATAAACTGGGCGTAATATTCAACGTTAGTCAAAGGCGAGGCGCTGTCGGCCAATTTTATCAGATATGGAAATCCGCCCACTTCATTTAGTGTGCCTTCTTGCTCAAAATAGCTTTTCAGCGTAATAACATCAGCAATATGGCCTTTGGTAATAAGCTTGGACATCACTTCAAAAATCTTTTGGTGCGTGGCATCGGCAAAATGCACCGGACGCAAAAATTCCGAGACTTTTTCAAAAGCTTTGTTATTTGCTAAAATTGCACCGATTAAGGCTTGTTCCGCTTCAATATTTTTAGGCAGGCGCGTGGCGTCAAGTTTTTCCATAAGAGTCCTCTTTTTTAACATTTTTATAAATTTTTCTTTGTTATAATAAAAAATATCTTGAAATGGGACTGAAATATTTTTTATCCTGTGGATAATGGGTATAAAAAATGGCGGTTTCATTAAAATAAGCTATTTTATCTCAAAAGGAGAAAATTTATGGCTGATAAAAAAATTTTGGTAATAGGTGGCGCCGGCTATATTGGTAGTCATGTGGTAAAAGCTCTGTTACATGAAAATTTTGCCGTTACGGTTTATGATAATCTTTCAACAGGGCAGGTCTGCAATTTGTTTGAAAAAGCCGAATTTGTAAAAGGTGATATCCTTGATTCTCAGCATTTGGAAAAAACAATGGCGCAGGGTTTTGATGCCGTAATTCATTTGGCGGCCAAAAAAGCCGTTGGCGAGTCTATGGAAAACCCTCAGCTATATTCTCAAAATAATATCAGCGGTTCGATCAATATTTTTAACGCTATGCTGAATACCGGAATTAAAAATATAGTTTTCTCTTCTACTTCGGCAGTTTACGGAATGCCTGAGTATCTGCCTTTAGATGAAAATCATCCGCTGAATCCGATGAGTTTTTACGGCTATACGAAAATGGCTATAGAGCAGGTTATGAATTGGTACAGTAAAATCAAAGATTTTAACTATATTGCTTTGCGCTACTTTAATGCGGTGGGGTATGCGGCTGACGGCAGTATACGCAGCAAAGAAAAAAATCCTCAAAACCTTTTGCCGTTGATAATGGAGACAATTACCGGTCAAAGGGAAATTTTGCATGTTTTCGGTAATGATTATGATACACCGGACGGAACCTGCGTGCGAGATTATATCCATGTTGAAGATTTGGCAGACGCTCATGTGCTGGCAATTAAAAAATTGTTGTCAAACGGCGATTCCCAGATTATAAATTTGGGAACTGAAAAAGGAACGTCGGTTTTGGAAATTATTAAGTCGGTGGAACGAGTAAGCGGCAAAAAAGTAAATTATGATTTTGCTCCGCGCCGCGCCGGAGACCCTGCAAATGTGATAGCTACCAGCGCTAAAGCCGCTGAAGTGTTGGGGTGGCATGCCAAATATACCGATATAGATGAAATTGTAAAAACAGTTTGGAATATTGAAAAATGTTAGATAATTTAATACAAGGTTTTGTTAATCATCCGGCAATGTCGCCGGCTTTGCTGTGGAGCAGTTTTGGCGTTGTCGTTTTTTTGCTTTTGGCTGCGGATTTGTTTTGGTTTAACCGTAAAAATGAAGAGCCTCATTTTTGGCACACTTTGTGGATATGCGTTGCCTATGTTGTTGCGGCACTGCTTTTTGGTGTGTTTGTGATGTATGAAGACGGCGTCAAAAAAGGTATGGACTATTTTACCGGCTATTTGTTGGAAAAAAGCCTGTCTATGGATAATATTTTTGTGATGTCTATGATTTTTGCCGCACTTGGCGTGCCTAAAATGTATCAGCACCGAGTTTTGTTTTGGGGAATTTTAGGCGCTTTGGTAATGCGTGGAATTTTAATTGGAGTCGGTGATGCTTTGGTAGTTAAATTCCATTGGATTCTGTATATATTCTCGGCGTTCTTAATTTATACCGGTGCTAAAATGCTGCTGATAAAAGAAGAAGAGCGCGGCAATGTGCAAGATACAAAAATATATAAATGGCTGTCAAAATTTTTTCATGTTACGCATGAAATTCATGGCGAGCACTTTTTCTATAAAAAGGATGGCAAGCACTATATTACCCCGTTGTTTTTTGCTTTGATAATTATTGAAACCATGGACGTGGTTTTTGCTTTGGATAGCATTCCGGCGATATTTTTGGTAACAACAGATGTCTATGTGGTTTATACCAGTAATATCTTTGCTATTTTGGGACTGCGGGCACTTTATTTTTTGCTGGCGGCGATTATCAGCAAGTTTGTATATTTGAAGCCTGCAATTTCAATTATTTTGATATTTATCGGCATAAAAATCTTTTTGCCGCGAATTGGTATAGAAGTTGAAGAATGGCAGTCATTAAGTGTGACGGTAGGATTGTTGACCGGCGGAATATTGCTGTCGCTTATCAAAAAGAAAGAACATGTTGACGATGGAAAATAATAAGGTTTATTTAAGTTTTGCCAGACACGGCAGATACGGTATGGATACGGATATTGAGCACATGAGCATGCTTGAAGCGTTTTTAAGCGGACAAAGGTTGCGTCAAGAACTTCCTTTATGCGAAGCCATTTATTATTCTCCTATTTCTCGTGCTGCTATGACGGCTAAATTCTATGGTTTGGGCATGCATTGCCGCCATCTTTTAGCCAAGCGTGAGCTGGAAGAAGATATGTCGACATTTGTAATCAGACGTTTTATTGATAACATTATTCAAAATTCCACACCGGAAGAAAAGCACTATCATTTTGTGACGCATCAGCCGGTTATTGAAAAGCTTGGCTTGCCGAATTTGGAAACTTGCGGCCTGTGCTGGTGTGTCGCCGACAGTTGGCAGGATATGCTGTCCGAAAACTATGAAATTGTGAAAGGACCAGCTGTTTCACACGAAGAGCTTAACCGGCTTTTGGAAAAGCTTAGAATAGAACCGCCGGATTTGGAAAAATTCAGTCCGGACGCCATATACAGCGCACTCAGCCGTGTAAAGTGATTTTTTGTATATATCTCAAAATATTTTGCGTGAAACTCCCTGTTACAGAGTAAATTTTTTGTCAAAAAAATACTTTTTTTGGCTCAAAATACTCTTGATTCTCAAAAAAAAATATGCTACCTTAATAATGTATAAAAATATTATCTATGTATGTTATTAAGTTTTTACTATTAAAGGAAAAAGAACTATAGACGTTAAATCTGATTAACCGATATTTTTCTAATCCATAGATAATCTGAGTTTTTATAATTTCTGTACACGGATATGTATAGATTCGAAATATTCTATTCAAGACTTAGTCAACTTGAGTAGCTCGTTTTCTTTTAAGAAAACATTTTGACTGTTAGTATGATTTCGGAAAAAGGTTTCTTCGGAGTTGTATTGACCTGTTTGTATTTTTTGTATGAACAGAAAAAATGTTTTCTTGTTGAAGAAAACAGTTTTATAGAAACCCATATTGTGCAAAATTTAAAATATAAAGTCTTATGGCACGCAACATTTTTTCTTTTATTAAGAGTTTGGTAATCGTAGTAGTTTCTGTTTTGGCATTCATCGCATGCACCAATGAAGATGTAACTAACACTTTATCTGCAAAGAAGGACAATGGAATTGTTCGCGGTACAAAGTACATTCAGACATTGGTTCATCACATTGATAACCAGCGTTCTGAAGCATCTGACAACATGGACGCTACTTGTGAGATTCAAACCATCGAAAATGGTGAAGTTATTAACAGTTACAAGACATACGCTCATCCAACGATGAAGGCGTCTATCTTCGTAATGAAGAATGACTATACCATTACCGAAAGTGAAATTAACTGCACAGTTTTGGCTACCAATATTTTACGCAACCAGTCTTCAAAGGCTGTTGCTGATGGTGGTACAGCAGTTAGTGACACAGTTGTTGTTAATGTAAGTGACGGTCAGGTAGTTAAACTTCCTTCAACTATCACAACTTTCAAGACCTCTGACTATACCTATGGTACAGTAGAGCTCAAGAATGCTAACGTTGTATCTATTGAGAACACAGAAATCTCAACCGGTACCCGTGCAGCAAGTTATGTTAAGGCAACTTTGCGTACAACCTATACTGTAGACTTGACTTATGCTGAAAAGAATACAGCCAAGGATACTATGTATACCGTACGTTTGATGGCAGATGCTATCCGCCGCGTTATCGCAGACAACGAGATTGAAAGCGTAAAGGCAGAGAACAAGAACCGCGAGGTTATTGATGACAACACTGAAAGATGCTCTTTCGATGAGGTCATTACAATGACTAACGGCGAAGTTATCCGCAACAGCAAGTCAATTATTTTGAACCGTGAGTTCAAGGGAATTGCAGCTTATGAAAAGTACGTGAACAATTTTGGTTTTGCTCTCGCTAACGTAAACGGTGTGGCAAACGGTTCTGAGTCTCAGGTAAAGAATGCTGAAGGATGGACAGTATACGGCAAGACAGATAAGTACTCTGCAAATATCAGCAATGGTTATGCAGCAGACGCATTTGCTACAGCTTATACTCTCTATCACGAAAGAGCTGACTACAAGGACGCTAACGTAGAAGTAACTTTCGGTTATGAGAACGTTACCGTTTCTGAGGCTGTAAACAAGGTTAGCAATGTCACATCAGACAAGTCTGGTTATGACAAGGCTATCTATGATAACGGTGTTCGTACTTCTTATATCGGTTATGTTCAGAACATTGCAGAGCAGGTTTACCTCTACAAGGTTGGCCGCGCAATTTCTGGATATGATTTCCGCAATGCAACTCTTGTTGTTAATAACAACAATGTAATTGCTTCTGTAGAGTTCATTACCCGTTATAATGACGGTACAGAGACATCTGAGAAGGTTAGCAAAACTCTCGCTCGTTCTTTGAAGTGCACAAGCAATTGGACAGCATACGAGAAGAACTGTGATCAGTTCACTCACATGCTTAACGTTAAGATTGCTGGTCAGGACAAGAAGAATGACGGTGAGTGGGCATGGGTAAATGAAACTCGTACCATTACTAACATCGCGACACTTGCTTCTAGCGAGCAGACAAACTCTTGGACTTCAGTTGATCCTAATTCAATTACATTCACTCGTGAAGGTCAGACTTATCGTTTTGACAACATCAAGTTTAATGCAGTTGATGAGGAAGGTAAGGTAACACTTGCTTCTGAAAACGATGAAATGTCTGTATATGCTTACAGTGCAAAGGTTAATATTACATTCGGTAACAATACTATCAGCAGCGTAGCTCCTGGCAAGATTATTGTTGCTAAGGAGATTAAGGGCGATTTTCCTGCAGAGTGGGGTAAGTTTGTTTCTGCTACAAGCACACTTACTTGCAACGAAAGCAAAACTGACTGGGTATACGGTTGGTCACTTCACTTTGAGAATGGTACATTGCCTGTAGTAGTTGGTAAGACTGCTGCTAATGCAACTATTGACCAGAGCTTGTTCGAGTATGACACCAACGCTAAGTTTAACGGTGCTGTTTACAAGAACAACAAGTGGCATAATGCTATTTCACAGGATAATGATCATTATATGTTGTGGACCAATACAAACGGTCGCGCAATGAATACTCTTCTTTATTCTACTGCTACCATATGGAACTGGAACAATGGACACAACACAGTGTACACTTCTGATTTCACTTTCTCTGTTGAGAATGGTGGTAAGACTCTCGTAGTTAAGAAGAATGGCAAGGAGTTTGCTACATATCGTGCATCTTCTAAGTAATTCTTTTTGACAATACTTTAGATTTTTACAAAAAAGGTTTCTTCTGCTTTGAGAAGATTACCTCTTAATATTTATTTTCACTTGCGGGGAGATGAGGTAAACGCCTTGTCTTTCCGCCTTAAAAACTTTTGATTATGTTGAATTTTAAGAATATTTGCCTCGGTTTGGTATCTTTGTTTGCAACTTCTTCTGCATATGCAGAGTGTGTTCCTGGTGTAGACTTCTTTGAAGATGCTCAGGAATTTGCAGTTGTTGAAAATGCGCAAGAAATTGCCATAGAACCAGTGCAGGAAACTGTCACAGAAACAGCTGTGATGGTTGATACAGTTGATGTGGACGACTTCGAGTACGTCCAGGCCGTTCACCGCAGAACCGCGAATTACGATTATCGGTCTGTACAGACCGATAACGGCCAGCGAGTTTTGCTTGAGACTGCTCCAAACAGTGGTTTGGAAATAGGTGCCAATATAGGTGCTGATTACTTTAATGGTATGCTTACTCCTACCGTTGGTGGCGAGCTCGGATATCATGGCAAGCGCTTTTCATTTGCGGCTAGTGCTGATTTTGGCATTAGTAAGTATAATAATGAGAGCGACAAGGCAGGTCAAAAGTATTTTACAACCAACTTCAATTTGGAGGCAGGTTTGAGACTTTTTGATTTGCCAAGTAAGTATTTACACCAGAAAGAGGTGTGGTTGATAGGTCACTTTGGCTATAAAGTTCGCAAGAACTACAATAGCTATACTGACAATGCGTACGACGGGGACCTCAAGGTTTCTGTTAAGGGATCTACAATGACTTTCGGTGGCGGCATTCGTGTAGACTTCAAAAACTACATGAAGCGCAGCAATGTCTATATTAAGGCTATTGCATATGCCGGACAAGAATATTTTGTAGACGGTTCAAAGGAGCGTTTCGGTGCTTCTGTAACTCTTGGCTATAACTTTGTTTTGGGCAAGAAGATGCAGAATACATCTGCCATCAATAAGTTGTTTGGATCAAAAACAGCTTACAAGCAGGCATTGAAGGCTAAGAGAGCCATCGCAAATTACTAGATTTAGATCTATATGTTTTTTTCGAAAAAAATTATTATAAAAGCAGTGTTTTCCGTATGGAAAGCACTGCTTCTTTTTTTATTCAAAGATTATTTATGCTTCAGTGATTTTTTATATGCCTTAATTCGTTCTTTTTTTGCTTTGCATTCCTGCGGATTGGCTTTGCACCATTTGGCTTCTTGCTCGCGTTTTAGCGTGCGATACAATTCAGGACGCATGAATTTGCCTTGCCAAATTCCGAGCTTATGAGCTTTGGCAATGTTTTCTTCGGCTTCATAACGATTGCTGCGATAGCCTACAGCATGTCCTGCAGCTACCATTTCGCGGTTTATTTCAATATCTCCGGCGTAGCAAATGCACAGTTCCCGTTTATATCTGTCCGGCTCAGCTTCGCATTCGCAGCGGATATCCTGCCCCTGTATTATTTTTTTGATGTAATTTAAAGATTCGATACCGCATTTATATTTTTTTCCGGCGGCGGTATAACATTTTTGTTTATATTCCGGTGCGTCAATGCCTTCCAAGCGGATTCTGCGGAAGCTGCTTTCCAGCGAATCACCGTCTACGGGCTGTAAATTATCGGAAGTGGATGAATTGGCATCAGATTTAACACAAGCGGCTAAAGCTGCAAAAACAAACATAAACAAAATCAAAAAGTGCTTCATTTTCATATCTCCCAATCTAATAATAAGCCGATATTTTTTTTTAGCAATCGAAATTTCTTTACTTTTCTTTCATATAATCTTGCTAAGGTAAGCTAAAGATTTATAACTAATTTTATATAAGGTACCAATATGTTAAAAAAATTAGGAATATTATCGGCTGCTTGCTTTGTGTTGCTTGGCTGCCAAATTGCAAAAGAAGAAGAGCCGACCAGACCGCAGACGGTTCCGGAAGTGGCGTTTCAGCAGCCGACCATAAAAATGCCTAAATCAATCATTGTTTGCCGCGCTAAGCAATGCGCACCGGCGCAGGCAACCATGTCAAAGGAATATATCTATAACACGCTGCTGCACATGCTGGATAGTAATGCCCGCAAGCGTGCTCCGGTTTGCGCAGCCGATGCCAACACGCATGCCTGCACAGAAGAATATGTTTCCATGCCGATAACAGTAGGCATTACTCCAGCCTATTTGTATATTGACGATGTCAAAATTACCGATGTTTCAATCAGCCGCAAAAATACTTCGGCCTTGGATTTGATTTTGAATTGGAATATTACTTATAACGGACAGACGCCTGTTTGTCGTCCGAGCAAAACTTTGCTGTATGCTAAAAATATCAATAACGTGATTATGGAAGATAACGGCTATGCCTGCAAGCTGACAACTATCGGCACCAGCACCGTAAAAACTTTATTTGCCATAGATTATATCGATTTGGACTATAACTATATCGGCGGTTTTTATTCAATCGGTTTATCTGGACCGGCTTTCGGCGGCGGTTCAGGCTATATGCTGTTGCGCCTGCCGGAAGATATTTCTATGAATCCGAAAGATTTTCAGGTTAAAAAAGAAGAGAAAAAGCCGGCAGCTCAGTTAGAGTCTGTCCCTTATGTTCCGGCTCCTGTTCAATACTATCAGCAGCCAGCAATACCTCAGCCGGTTGTACCGCAAGCTCAGCCGTATGCCGCAGCTCAGACACAGGTTCAGGCTCCGGCAGTGCCGTCTCAGCCTAAAGAGCCGGCTCCGAATGTGGATACAATCATAAAATATAATCATGCGGCTCAAGCCTATGACAAAGCCAAAGCTCAAATCGCAAAAAAGAAAAAAGAAGAGGCTGAGGCTGTTACATACGAGGGCGTGAAAGTATTTCCGGTCAAGCATACCAATTTAGCCGATAAGCCGAAGACTCCTTCCGATAAAAATGAGTTGACGGAATACCGCAAATATGATAAAAAGTAGCTTTCTGAACTCCTTGATACCGCTTGTCACAAGCGGTATTTTTTTGTATAACATCTTGTCAAAACAAAAAAAATGTGTTACTGTAATAATGTAAAAATATTACCATTAGATGCTTATTATGCCTATTATTGTCGGAAAGATAGCCGTATGTTTTGATTAAAGAAACTTTGCAGCTTTATCTTTTCGCTGGTAATTTTGCGCTATTTTATCTTTCCTGCTTTTGCAAGGACACTATATACCCTTCATAAATCCAGTCAATTTTTGAAGGCCGAGTTTTTGTTTAAAAACATTCTGACTGACGTTGAATTTTTGGATGTAATGGTTTCTCCAATTCTTTCGGCGTCCCGCTTTATACGGAAAATGCTTTTAATTGCAAAAACAGTTGAGAAAAAGAAACCAATTTGTGTAAAATTATAAATTTTCATATACAGTTATGGTACGTAAATTTCATTTTAACGTCATTTTGACGGTATTCGCTATGTTAGTTTGTGCATTCTTTTCTTGCACAAATGAGGAAGTAGAGGTATTCGACGGCAAACCTGCCGTTGACGGTTGGAAGTATGTCAACAGCTTGAAGCACGATATTGATTCTTCTCGTGTCGGTTCGGTTCGCGACTATATGACCAGTACTAGCAAGGCCTATTCTACTTCAGGCAGTAACTATACTGATTCTGTGATTATCTATCGCAATCCGGAATTAAATGCTGCGTTAAAGGTAGCTAAGTCCGGATATGAAATCACGGAAGACTTGATTAACAGTCAGGTCGTTTCTTCTGATATCAAGCGCAGCTACGCTGTTGACGGCAGTGCAAGCGATGTATATTGGGAGAGAGATACTGTAAGAATCGTGCTCAACGATGGTCAGATTTTATCAGTGCCTGTAAATATCAGCACTTATTCTCTGACTTATCAGAGCAACCGCTTCTTTTCTGGTAGTGATACATTGATTAGCGCGCGTTTGTATTCAGTCAGAAATTTGCCTGTTTCAGATACTCGTGCTTCTTATGTTTCCAAAAAATTCAACACCGAATATACGGTAGAGTTGAGTATTTCCGAAAAGAATGTGGCTTCTCCAAAGCATTTTTTGCTTTATCTCAAAGGTTATGCTTTGCGTTATCTGCTTGCCAATGATGACATTGATCATGTTGCTGTAGAAAACAAGAACCGTGTGGTAATTGATGCAACAACCGAGAGATGTTCATTTGATGAGGTTATTTATATGAAGAGCGGCGAGGTAAACCGAACCGGCAAAAGCATTGTTTTGAACCGCTTGTTTAAGGGTATTGATCCTTATGATAAGTATGTCAACAGCTTTGCTTATGCTTTTCTCAAATCTAACGGTTTGAGCAATGGTTCCGAGTATTTTGCCCGCACTGATGGAAATTGGTCTGTTTATGGTCGTACTAACAAGTATTCTGCCGACGTTTCCAATAAAATCGCCGCAGAGTTAATTGTTACCGACTATACGCTTTATCACGAGCGTGCCGTCTATAAAGATGCTTATGTTGAAGTTGCGTTTGGATTTGAGGATATTGACGTTTCCGAAGTTTCAAACCGTGTTTCAAATGCAGCGTCCGATAAGGATGGTTATGACAAGGCTGTTTTCAACAACGCTGTAAAGGCAACCTATATGACCTATGTTCACGACATTTCCGAGAAAGTTAATTTGTATAAGCTTTCTAAGGTTGTGATTGGTTATGATATCCGTGATGCAAAGTTGGAGATTAAGGATGACAAAGTCATTGCTTCTTTGACTTTTGTTGTGGAATATGCCGACGGTACAGAGGAGCTTCATAATGAATCTCATGAGTTTGCCAGAAGTTTGATTTGTACTACTGATTGGACAGCTAAAGAAAGTATTACCGATCATCAAACCGGTGATGCTTCCGTTGAATTAAAGTCTGTTAATAGCCGCAGCGATGGTTTTTGGTCTTTCAGCAATGAAACCAGAAATATTATCACGAAGGCTCAGCTTCATTCTTCAACTCAGCTCAATAGTTGGACTTCTGTGGATCCTAACGATATTATTTATACTCGTGACGGCCGCAGTTATAAGTTTGACAAGATTGAGTTTGCCGCTATCCACAAGGGGGACAATGTTCAGCTTGCCGGCAAAAATGGTAGTATCTCTACCTATAAGTATACCGATAATCTGTCTGTTGTTTTTGGCGATAATGTTAAAAACACTACAGCTCCGGGTACTATTTTGGTAGACGGTAAAACCGCAGCAGGCTACGAAATCCGCGACAGCAAACTTGATGTTAAGGACAACAGCGTTACTGCATCTTTGACTTTTGTAACCAAGTATATTGACGGCTCAGAAGCTACAGAGGCCGTATCCAAAACCTTTCCACGTTCGCTCGTTTGTAATTCAAATTGGACTTCACGCGAGCAAAACGCTAATCAGACAACGGCTAATCCTAGCTTTGTCATGAGTGGAACAGAAGTGGTTATGGATGGTAACTGGACTTATCTCAAAGAGACAAAGACTATTACCGCGATTGCGACTCTTAATGCTTCTTCAAAGGAAAACAGCTGGACGGCAGTTGACCCTAACAGCATTGTTTATACCCGCGAAGGCGTCAGCTGTGAATTTACTAAGTTAAAGTTTGATATTGCCTATGTAAGTGCGGACGCCAAGCTTGCCAACAAGGTTAATTTGGTAGAAACATATAAGTATGCCAACACCATTAACGTGATGTTTGGTAACAATACAGTTGCTACCACAGCTCCCGGCACTATTATTGTTGAAAAGAATCGTGAAATTGTCGGCCGCGAATTCCGCGACAAGAACATTGTTATCAATGATAACAGTGTGACGGCTTCCGTTACTTTTGTAACAAAGTACAATGATGGTACCGAAGATATAGAGAAGGTTTCTAAGAGTTTTGCACGTTCTTTGAAGTGTTATACTGATTGGACTGTAAATTCTCAGAATATCAAGCCTACAACTTTGATGGCAGACGCAAATTTGAAGAGTTCCAATAATGTTACTGATGGCTTCTGGTCTTATGCAAAAGAGACTTATGACATCACTACTTCAGTGAACTTTGCAGGTTTGGGTGGAAATTCTCAAACTAACGGCTGGGAAGCAGTTGTACCTAATTCTATTGTTTATACCCGTGACGGTGTAAGCTGTGATTTTGGTAAATTTATGCTTTCTGCCAAGGAAACCGGTTCAACGGTTAATCTTATCAGTCAGACCGATGTTGAAATGCGCTATAGCTACAAAGATAATATTTCTGTCAGCTATGGCAGCAATACTGTATCAAGCTCAGCTCCCGGAACTATTATCAACGCAATCACTGTGGTTGATTATGAATTCCGCAACGGAACTTTGACTGTATCTGACGGCAGCGTTAAGGCTGAACTCGTTTTTGTTACAAAGTACTCTAACGGTACTGAGAAAACAGAACCTGTCAGCAAGATTTTCCAGCGTATATTCACAACAGAATCTAACTGGAAGTCTTTTGAGGCCAACGCTAACCAAAGCACCGGTTCTGCCAATGTTGCTCTTTTGAACAGCGAGGCAAAAACTGACGGTTTCTGGAGTTTCAATAATGAAACCCGCTCAATTACTACTTCTGCAAAGCTTAATGCTTCAAACCAGACTAACAAATGGAAGTCTGTAGATCCAAACGCTATTGTTTATACCCGCAATGGTAAAACATACAAGTTTGATGTTTTGAACTTTAATGCTCAGGAAGCAGGCGCAAGTGTTGCAGTGTCATCTGATACTGAAGATATGACAACTTACAGCTATACGGATAAGATTAACGTTATGTTCGGCAATAATACCTTAAACGGTTCTGCCCCTGGCGTTATCACTGTAGAAAAGGCTTGGAATCCTGATTTCCCTGCTGAGTGGGGTAAGTTTGTTTCAGCCGTAGAGACACTTTCTTGCAATGAAGAAAAAACAGACTGGGTGTATGCTTGGTCTTTGCATTTTGAGAAAGGTACTCTCCCTGTAATAGTTCGTCAGAATGACGCTAAGGCTACTATTGATACTTCGCTTTTTGAATATGATACAAATGCCAAGTTCAATGGTGCAGCTTACAAGAACGGCAAGTGGAAGAATGCGATTGCTCAGGATAACGACCATTATATGCTGTGGACCAACACAAATGGCCGTGCGATGAATACTTTGTTGTATTCAACAGCAAAGATGTGGAAGTGGAATCACGGTAAAGCATCTGTTTATAACAATGACTTTACTTTTGAACTCGGCCACAACGGTTCATCTCTTGTTGTGAAAAAAGACGGCAAAATCTTCGCCAGCTACAAAGCAGCCAAGTAATTGGTTATCTTTCTAAATAAAAAAACAGCATCTGTTTATCAGGTGCTGTTTTTTTATTTGATAATTGTCTTTACATTTTTATATTTTCCAGTTACAAAATTTATAGGCATAGAGATATGCCGAGGGCGTCAGAAACCCTTTCTGTAACAGTCGTTATGCATAGCGACTTAAATTTTATTATGCCGATTTCTGCTTTTGAGCGGATGTCGGCTGAATAAGGCTATGTGCTGAATAAGCCGAGCCGTTTGTTACAGTACGGTTTCTGAACATCCGCCCGCTCTCTAGACAGCGGGTTTTGTTTTATGTGCAACAAAATAAACGGAGTTAGAAATATGTATAAAAAATTTATGGAAAACGGGCGCTCAATGATAGAGATGCTAGGTGTTTTGGCGATTGTCGGCGTTTTAAGTGTCGGAGGTATAGCAGGCTATTCAAAGGCTATGGAGCAGTTTAGACTTAATAAAGTTATTTGCGAATACAGTATGCTTATTTTCGGAATGTTGGAACATTTAGATAATTTTAAAAATACTCAAACCGGTATGACTGAAGAAGCAGAAGTTTTTACGGTGGCTCAATCACTCAATTTGGTGCCGCAAAGTTGGAGCAGAATAAACAATCTGCAATATAAAGATTCCTTGGGTAATATGATTCAGTTGTGGATTTTGCCGGAATACTGGCTTGCCGAAAACGCTAAAGTTTTGACTTTTGATTTTTATTTGGGCGGTGTTACACCTGATAATAATAATAAAAATATTTCCGCAAACTTTTCGGCTAAACTCTGTATGGATATATATCAAAAAATTGCGATTCCTTTGCATAATGTTGCGTGGAATGCAAATCTCTATCGTTCCGGCGGTGAAAGTCATATTATTGCCGGAGATAAAGCTTGCGACGATACGCAAAAATGCTTAAATAACATAACATTGGCTGAAATTCACAATATTTGCAGCACCTGCACGCAAGGCGGAGAACTCTGTGCCATTGCTATGCATTTTTGACAACGTGGTTGTTTTTTACTTCAAAAAATTGCGATATGTTTTTGATTGTGTCAAAATTTTGCGGTTCGGTGGAAGTTATCCAAGCCTGTAGGTGCAGATTGGCAATTTTGCTTAGCAAAGCATCGCGCTTTTTATCATCCAAGTGAGTTGTGACTTCGTCCAGCAGCAGGACAGGGGCAAAGCCTTTGTCAAGAATCTGACATTTTGTTTGCGCTAAAATTATGCTGACGAGCAAGGCTTTTTGTTCGCCGGTAGAGCATAATTCCGCCGGCATATTTTTTTTCTTAAAGTAAACCTTAAAGTCTGTGCGGTTTACACCGTCAACATAGTCATTATATAAAACATTGCGGCGCTGTTTGGCTAGCTGTTCAATATAAAATTGCTCAACTTTGACGGCGGGCAGGGTGTCCAGCATTTTTTCTATGGTGCCGTCCAATTCCAGTCGCACATCTGGAAAAACATCATCCGGTTCATGAGTGATGAAAGTATTGAGGCGGGCAATTAACTCACGGCGCGCGGCGGCGATTGCCACACCAAGAGTCGCCATATCTGTTTCCACCGATTGTAGCCAATGTTCATCAGCGTGTCCGGCTTTCAGAATCTGAAACCATTGACGGTACAGATGTTCAAAATTAGCCGTGCGTTTGGCATGCTCCAAATCAAAAGCGTAAACCAGCCGGTCTAAAAAACTGCGCCGCGGCTGAGTTCCTCCCAAAAAAAGTCTGTCCATTTGCGGAGTGACCCAAATTGCCGACACATATTTTCCGAGCTCTGATTGCTGCGTCATTTTTTGTTGGTTGATTTTAACGATTCGCCGTTCAAAATTTTTAATTTCCTCATCTTCTGCATCTTCACGGAAACTTTTTTGTGTGCCGGTGCCAATCAGATATTCTTCATTATTTTTCAAAATTTCCGCGGCTACACTCCAGCCGCTGTTGAGATTTAAAATCTCTTCTTCCGGCGGCAATATGCGTTTGATATCTGCCAGTTTGGCACTGCGCAAGCCACGCCCCGGTGTCAAAAAAGAAATTGCTTCCAAAATATTGGTTTTACCGGAACCATTTTCGCCGGTAATAACAATCGGAGCTATCTCTGCTTCGATTCGCAGGCTGCGGTAGTTTCTAAAGTCAGATAAAGTCAGGCGTGTAACACCTGACTTTTCTTGAGTAATTTCATTTAATTTGGCCGTTAATTCCGACAACTTAGACTCTCATCGGCATCAAAACATAGATAGCGCTGGCATCTGATGTGTCATGAATAACTGACGGTGAAGCGCCGTCGCTGAAACTGAATTTTGCGGTATCGCCTTTTATTTCTGCCAAAATATCCAGCAAATAGCGGAAGTTGTAGCCGATTTCCAGCGATTCGCTGTCGTAAGTAGCTTCAATTTCTTCTATGGCACTGCCCAAATCAGGACTTGAAGTTGTAATAATAACGTGATTTTTATTGGCAATCATCTTAATGGCGCGGGTTCTTTCAGCCACTACTGAAACACGGTCAACCGCTGTAGCCAATTCTTTTACGTTTAATTCCAGAATCTTATCATTATCTGTAGGAATAACGCGTTCATAATCCGGATATGTGCCGTCAATCAATTTAGAAGCCAAGGTTACGTCAGCTAATGTAAAGCGGACTTTGCTGTCAGACAAAGCAATTTGCACGGATTCGGCAGAAGTGTCATCCAGTAATTTACGGATTTCACCAACAGTTTTGCGTGGCAGAATTACGCCTTCCATATTGGCGGCGCCTTCCGGCAGCGGAGTTTCTACACAAGCCAAGCGGTGGCCGTCGGTCGCAACAATGCGCAGAACTTTGGTTTCGCCTTCATTTTTTGGATGAATATATAAACCATTCAAATAATATCTGGTTTCTTCGGTAGAGGCTGCAAATTGAGTGCGGTCAATCACATCTTTCAGTTCATCGCGGTTCATTTCAAAATTGGTAGGCAGGGCATCGGTTGAAATAACCGGAAAATCCTCAACGCCAATGGTGGAAAGTGAAAATTTGGAGCGCCCGGAAGCAATGCTGAGCTGCTCTTTTTCATCCGGATAAGTCAGTTCAATTTCTGAACCGTCAGAGAGCTTGCGCACAATGTCATACAGCATATGAGCCGGAGCTGTGATAGCGCCGTTTTCTAAAATCTTAGCGTCTACAATTTCGGTAATCTCCGTATCCATATCGGTTGCCTTAAAGCTGATACCTTCATTGCTTGCTTCGATTCTCACATTAGACAATACCGGAACCGTATTTCTTTTTTCCACAATATTCTGTACGTGTCCCAGCGTTTTCAATAAAACAGCTTTTTCAATTGTAAACTTCATTTTTTTTCACCAAATATAATGTTTCTGCCAAATATAAAAACGACTCACCGTTTTTGTTAATTCTTCCCAAAGAGTAGCAAAGTTGTAGCAAAATAAGAAGATAAATTGATGAGTCGTCAACAAGTTTTTTTACTTAGTTTTCCAAAATGCGGCGTAAAGCTTCAACGTTTTCGGAAAGCGATGTGTCTTCAACAATCAATTCTTCTACTTTGCGGACTGCATGCATAACTGTTGTGTGATCGCGGTCAAATTTGCGGCCAATTTCCGGCAACGAGCGCGAGGTCAGCTGTTTTGCCAGATACATGGCTATTTGGCGCGGACGTGCTACATTGCGGGCTCTGCGTGAAGATTGCATTTCTTTAACCGAAATATTAAAGTATTCGGCAACTTTTCTTTGAATCTCATCAATAGTGGTTTTGCGGTCAATCGAACGCAGCATATCTTTCAGCACATCTTGTGTCATATCCAAAGTGATTTCATGTCCGGACAGCAGCTGAGAGTGCGCGGCGATTCGTTTCAAAGAGCCTTCCAGCTCGCGGATGTTGGAAGTAATTTTCTGCGCCAAAAAGTCCGCCACATTTTGCGGCAGGTTAATGCCGAGCTGAGCTGCTTTTTTATTAAGGATATCCACGCGCAGGTCAAAGTCTGTCGGCATAATATCTGCGGCCAAACCGCTGTTGAGACGAGATTTTAAGCGGGCTTCAATTCCGTCCAAATCATTTGGAGACTTGTCTGCGGATAAAATAATCTGACGTCCGCCTTCCATCAAAGAGTCAAAGGTATAGAAAAATTCATCTTGGGTTTTTTCTTTGTTAGCCAAGAACTGAACATCGTCAATCATCAAAACGTCCACTGAGCGGAATTGCTCTTTAAAAGCTTCTGCATCTTTGTAGCGTAGGGCTTTTACAAATTTATAGAGGAATTGTTCCGCCGAAATATATACCACATTGCGGGCAGGGTCATTCTTTTTAATTTCCCAGGCAATAGCGTGCATTAAGTGTGTTTTGCCCAGTCCTACGCCGGAATATAAAAACAGTGGGTTGAATGAGATGTTTCTGGATTCGGCCACCTTTTTTGCGGCAACATAGGCAAATTCATTGGTCTTTCCGACAACAAAATTGTCAAAAGTATAAGCCGGATTCAGTTTAGAAGACAAATATTGATCATCTTCGGCCGGTGTAAAGTTATTGGCAACATTGTTCAAACCATAAATACTCTGCGGAGTCGGAGTCGACTTGATTTTTTTCAAAAGGGACGTGTCGCGGTTGCCCATAATCGGATTATCAGCCGCACTGACATTTTGCACAATAAATTGAACTTTCTTAATGTCCGGATTCTTATGTTCCCAAATTTTGTGGATTCTGTCGGAGTAATGAGCAATCACCCAGTTTTTCATAAAAGCCGTCGGGGCGCATATATTCATCACGCCGTCATTAAACGAGCTGACGCTTAAAGGCTTTAACCAACTATCAAAAGCTGTTTCGCCGAATTCATTTTTTAACTGGCAACAAACTTGCTCCCATTGGTCATTGATAGAAAAATCTTCATCATATAGTGCTTGTTCAGCCATCTTCTTATCCTGTTCAGTTAAAATTGTTTCAAATAATAGTGCACGAAGTGATGTTGTCAAAATCTAAACTTAAACAGCCTTTTTATAGTGCCTGAAACATATATTGCCAATTCAGTAATCTATGTTTTGTTGGCTTAAAGCTTATGCAGCTTAGTGCTGTCAATTTTTTAGTTTTTGTTTCACAATTTTCAGACAATATCAATGCTCAAAATATTATTTTTATGCTGTTTATTTTGTCAAATTGTTTAACATCATATCTTCAAAATCTGGAGTCATTGTTACAGCAAAAAAACATAATTACAAGAGAACTTTTTGCGAACATTGCAATTAAATGTCTTGACAAGGGATTCTATTAGAGTCGGATGGTAAGTACTTGTTTTTCAACTAAAAAATGCAAATCGTACCCACTAAGGGACAATTTGCATTTTAGGTTTTTACTAGAGTCTTTAAATAAATTAAAGAGCTTTAATTTTCTGAGCTAAACGAGAAATCGTGCGAGAAGCAGCATTCTTTTTGAAAACGCCTTTCTGAGCAGCTCTCATCATTTCGCTTTCAGCAGCAATAAAAGCAGCTGCAGCAGCTTCTTTATCTTTAGCGTTAATCAGAGCGTCTACTTTTTTAACAAAAGTTCTAACGCGGCTTCTGCGGGCGCCGTTAATCAAACTGCGTTTGTTGTTTCTTACGATTCTTGTTTTTGCCGACTTATGATTGGCCATAATTTTCTTCCTATAAATTTATTAAGTTAATACAAAATTTACTCTGGTAAACTTTATAACCACGACAGGCTCATAAGTCAACTGAATTTTTCAAAAACTTTATGATTTTAAGGTTTTGACTTGATGGTAATGCGTATAACTAAAGGTTTTGTCGATTCTTTAATAATTTCCATAGTTTCGCCGTCGCGGTAAAAAAGCAAATTATGTCCCCGATTCCCTTGATATATCCAACCCAGCTGCGGTAAAGATTTTTTATAGAAATCGGTTATGGCCGAAAATTTCAGCTGCCGCGCCGAAAAATATGCCTCCAGCAATCTGGTTTCTTCATTGCCGAATGAAATATCGTCCTGCGTGATTTGCGACAGTCCATCCATCAGCGGAACATCATCCATACCTTCCACAAAATTTGCGGAATAAACCGGATGGATATACGCCGTTAAAAGTACCAGAAATAAAATTGCTGTTTTTTTCATTGTCGATTCCTTATTTTTGCAGCACCGGGCAGAAAAATGTTGAGCGGCCGCCCAGCACTGTTTTTTCAATATGTTTTTTACCGCCGCAAACACAGTCGGGACAGCACTTTCCGGTTTTATTGTAGACACAGTGCTGATTTTGAAAATAGCCGATATCGCCGTCCGGACGCTTAAAATCATGAATGGTTGAGCCGCCGGCAGCAATAGCTTTTTCTAATATCTCACGGGTATATTTAATAATCAGCGAGCATTCTTCAAGGCTGACTTTATCGGATTCTCTATCCGGCAGGATTCGCGCTTTGTATAAAATTTCTGAGGCGTAAATATTACCGATTCCGCAAATAATACTTTGATCCAGCAAAGAAATTTTTACGGCGCATTTTTTCTTTTTCAGCTTGTTCAGCAAATATTCCGGTGTCAGCTCTTTTTCCCAAGGGTCTAAACCGAGTTCTGCCAGCAGCGGATTTTCGTTGAGCTTGGCGGATTCGCAGACTGTAACCAACCCAAAACGCCGTACATCATTATAAATAATAACGCCGTTGGAGGTTTCAAAAATTATGTGATCGTGCTTATCCAATATTTTTGGCAGGGCCGATTCTATCTTGATTTTGCCGCTCATACCAAAGTGCCAGATAATTGTCTGCCCATTGTCCAAATCTACCAGCATATATTTAGCGATTCGCCTCAAAGCAACAACCGTGGCGTCGACGATTCGCTTTTCAAAATCATCAGGTATGTTTTGTCTGAATTTACGCTGCCGCACGGTTACGTTATTTATCCGCGCATGCAACAAAGTTTTGGCAACAGTATTTTTTATGGTTTCTACTTCTGGTAATTCTGGCATTTAAATCTCCTTAACTATTTATAATAGCTGTACAGAAATTGTTTGCAATCCGCTTGCCATTATTTATAAACAGGATTAAACTATTCAGGATATTTGTAAAAGGAAATTTATGCTTAAAAGAACCAAAAAATATTATGCGCCGCAAAATGACAATGTCGAACATCAGTGCGACCACCCCGGGTGCACTGAAAAAGGTGAATATCGTGCGCCCAAAGACCGCAAGTTGAAAGATTATTATTGGTTCTGCCTTAAACACGTGCAGGAGTATAATGCAAAATGGAACTATTATGGCGACGGAGCTGCCGAAGATGATGAACGCCTGCGTTCTAAGATGCACTTTAAAAAAGGCTTTAAGTCAAAAGTTCGCTACCAGTTTGGCTATGATTTGTGGGAGGAGGCAGAGTTTTTTGATTCTGACTATGCTAACCCTTCCGATTCCAGCCGCGAATATTCAATGGACGGTATATATTTTACGGTTGAAGAACGGCGCTTTATTCAAATCTTGGAAATGGATATCAAAGATATAAATCCCGAAACCTTAAAGAAACAATATAAAGCCTTGGCCAAAAAATATCATCCTGATGTCAACAAGCAAGATGAAAATGCCGAAGAAAAATTTAAGCAGATTTCGGCAGCGTATCATGCTTTGGCAGATAAATTCTCTCGTTTGCCGAATTATAGCTGATTTATTGATTAAGCAAGAGATTCTCTTAGCCAAGATTAACAGAACAGACTGTGTGTCACACTCGTTAATGACGGAAAACAGATGAAAGGTCAAGCTGTAATTTAACAAAAACATCCCTTATTCAGCAGAATAAGGGAGGTTTTGTTAAAATCGTACTCGGCTAGATTATTTCAAGATTTTAGAAACAACGCCGGCGCCAACTGTGTGACCGCCTTCACGAATAGCGAAGC
>ERZ1035032.477-NODE-477-length-31955-cov-27.281097_pt1 | contig 31955 bp, 28 predicted proteins | sample MGYA00520693_ERZ1035032 | MGnify/ENA primary metagenome ERZ1035032 (study PRJEB33766, sample SAMN09781740) | gut metagenome | biome: gut microbiome | host: Homo sapiens | place: Madagascar | study: EMG produced TPA metagenomics assembly of the PRJNA485056 data... | reverse complement strand
CTGTTTCTGCACAAATTTTCACCCATTCAGCGCCCGCAGCGCTGCGCACTCGGCCTCGGCCAGCGCGGGAGCCTCCGGCCCGAACAGGCTGCCGTAGCGGTACAGCGCCCAGCCGCCCGCCGCCTGCTGCCGCAAGTCCTCCACCTGTGCCGCCAGCGCACTGCCGGTGCTCCAGCCGGATACGCTGTCCGGGTTCGCGCCGCCGTCCCCGGTGCCCACCCGGTACGCGCCCAGCCCGAAGTACAGCGCCACATCCCCCGCCCGGGGGTAGCCAAGCCACGCCGGGACGATGTTTTCAAAGGCAAAGCGGGTGCTGCCGGAGTGCAGGGTAAAGCCGTAGCCCCAGTACACCTGCGGGCAGAGGTAGTCGATGACCTTTTCCTCCCCGCCTGCCGCCAGCCACGCGGTCACATCGCTGTACTGCTGGTCAAGGTCGTTGTCCGGGTTGCCTTGCGGGCTGATGCCGAACCGCAAGGTGGGGTCTGCCGCCTTTACGGTGCGGTACACTTTCGCCACCAGCGCGGTAACGTTCTGCCGCCGCCACGCGGCAAGGTCGGCTGCGCCGCTTGCCGCAAACTGCACCGCGTCCACGGCGGCATCGGTGGTGGGGTAAAAGTAATCGTCAAAGTGGATGCCGTCCACCGGATAGTTCTGCACAAGCTCTGCCACCCCCTGCACCACATAGTCTGCGGCGGCGGGCACGGCGGGGTTCAGGTACAGCCCCTCCCCGGCGGTGCACAGCCAGTCCGGGTGGAGGTTTGCCAGATTATTCTCTGCCAGATTCGGCGGCATCGCCGCCGAGGAGCGCAGGCGGTAGGGGTTGACCCACGCCTCCACCCCGATGCCCCGGCGGTGCGCCTCGGTGAGAAAGATATCCAGCGGGTCAAAGCCGGGGTCCTTGCCCTGCACCCCGGTGCACAGATGGCTCCACGGGAACAGGCTGCTGCGGTACAGCGCATCCCCGAAGGGGCGCACCTGCGCCAGCACGGTGTTCAGCCCCAGCCCGGCGCAGTTGTCCAGCAGCTGCGCCGCCCCGGCGCGGAAGGTGTCCTCGGTGGAAAAATCCAGCAGCGCCCAGTCCAGATAACTCACCCACACCGCCCGCCACTCTCCGGCGGGCAGGGCGGGGTTGGGTGCCGGGGGCGTATCCTGCCCGGAAGCGGCGGTGTGGTCTGCGTCGCCCTTTTGCCGCAGATACCACCCCGCCGCAGCACAGGCGGCTGCGCCCGCCCCGGCCAGAAAGGCTCTGCGGCCAAAGCGGCGTTTTGCCTTGGCTTTAGACGTCCTGCGGCGCTGGGTCACAGGGTCTCCTCCTGGGTCTTATACAGGGTAAGCCCCGCCCAGCCCCGGGCACAGGTCGCCAGCACGAACATGATATTCGTCCAGAAGGCAAGGCCGCTCATGCCCGCGTACTTGGTCAGCATCCAGAACACCAGCCGCAGCACCTCGGCGGCGCTCACCAGCTGCAGCTGCCGCTGGATGGGCTTACCGCGCTCGTACTCCGTTGCCAGCAAGGCAGGCCACACCAGCGCCGAGCAGATATCGCCCGCCCAGCCGCTGGCCCCCAGCTTGCTGAGCATCAGCACCACGAACACGCCGGTGTAGTTGCGCTTTTCCCTTGCCGGTGCGCCCTTCTGCGCCGCCAGAAACAGCACCGCGATGCCGGTAAGGCAGAACACGATCATTTCCAGCCCGGAAAAATCCATCCCGCCCAGCACGGCAAAGCCGCCCAGCATGGACACTGCCGCCGCAGCCAGCAAAAAGAAATACCATGTCTTGCGTGTAAATTTAAGCTTCATGAGCCCCTCCCCCGGGCGTTTGCGCCCGGCTTGCAGAAAAATTTAAAAAAGAATTGTAAATATTATAGCACAAACCCCCGCAGGTTGTGTTACAATAAGGAAAACTCTTTGGGGGAGGTCTTTCCATGAACGCTGTTGTTTCCGTCTGTCTTTTAGCCTGTGCGCTGGGCATCATCGTGTACCTGCTCTCCCGGCGGGAGACAAACCGCCGCAGCCAGTACGGCCCCGCCGGCCTGTCCGAGTTCCGCACCGGCCTTGCGCTGGACGAGTGCTTTGACCGTCTGGACACCCGCAGCGACACCGACCTCTTTGCCTACGAGTGCCGCCGGGAGAATGACGGCAGCTTCATGCTGCACCTGACGCTGCACCAGCCCAGCCAGCAGCCGCTGGACACTTTGTACACCCTGCGGCTGGACCCCGGCCGCCAGACCGTGGTGACTTTGATCTTTATCCGGGAGGCCTTTGGCTACAAAGAGCCGCTGTTCCCGCCCGCCATGCTGGACGAATTTATGCTGCAAAAGCTGGATGCCCACCGCACCAAATGATTTTTGCGGAAAATGCTTTCCTTTTTGCGCGGTTTTTGTTATACTAGTGCGTGTTGCAGCAATGTAGCACCACATACGGGCCAGTAGCTCAGCTGGTCAGAGCTGGCGGCTCATAACCGCCAGACCTTACCGTTTCCACCTTTTCCAAACAGCGTTTTTTCGTTATTTTTTGAAGTTTCAAACTTCAAAAAAGCGGTTTCACCTACTTTTCACCTACGAAGGGTCATTTGAACGTCCCTCACAGGTACGTTCAAATTTCATAAGGGCCATTAGCTTAACGGTTAAAGCCGGCGGCTCATAACCGCTCCAGTGGGGGTTCGAATCCCTCATGGCCCACCAAAAAAGCACGAGATTTTGCGTCTCGTGCTTTTTCTTTTGCCTGATGGAGCAATCTCACTTGTACAGTTCCTTGCTCATCTGCTTCCGAATCTCATCACGCCGCCTGTCGTAGACCTGCGTATAGATTGCAAGGGTCGTGCTGGGTTGCGCGTGTCCGGCTTCTGCGGCCACCGTTGCCACACCGATGTTGGGATTGGACAGCAGGATACTGACGAAGGTGTGCCGGAACATATGCGGGTGAATTTTTTCGATGCCCGCCTTTTTCCCGACCCGGCGCACCAGTGCTGCATAGCTGTCAGGGTTGATGGGAAAGCCGTAGTCGTTGCAGATCACAAAGTCATTCCCACGCAGATCAAGAAGCGACTGTGCGTACTTAGCACCTTTCTTTTCCAGATTTTTCTGCCAGCTTGCACCCATCAGCTTTTTTCTGGACTTCCACTGTTCGTGATAGTCCTTCAAAAAGGCCATAAACTCCGGGGCAACATCCACATCACGGATGTTGCTTTCTTTCGTTGTGGTAAGCTGATAGCCATAATTAGGGAAAACCAACAAAGATTTTGACACATGGATTGTTCCATCACGGAAATTCACATCTTTCCATGTAAGACCAGCCAGTTCTCCACGCCGGACACCAGTGTTCAGCAGGCACAAAACGATTGCCTTTTCCAGCATGGAGCACTCTTTCAAAGCCGCTTGTAAGGCTTCTACTTCATCACTATGTAAGCAGTCCACAGATTTTCCTTTTCGCCCAGATGCTTTTATCATTGGCATTTGAAGTGATGTTCCATAGTTATCATTGGCGTAGTTCAGGACTGACCGAATGAACAAATTGTACTCTCGCATCGTCTTTTTCGTCATGGGGCGGCGGTCAATCTCCACCTCAAACATCTGCTCAACGGTCTTACCCAAAGCCATTGCCACCTGTTGTGCCGAGTCCAAAGAAACCGTTTCACCACGGAAAATCCGCTCAATGGTTTCCTCTCGGATGGTGCAGTTTTTCGCAATTTTAGGGCAAGACACCGTTTTGAACTCTTTAGATTCTGGCTTCAAAACCGCACGTTTGTAAACGCGTGCATCACTATCTTCCAGAAAGCGAATGACTGCATCGCAGTCTTGCCGGGTAATCGTCCCAATCGCTTTTTCAGAAAATTCCGGGTAACTTTGGATGCGTTGAAGATACTTTTCTTTTTTCAAGCTGGTGTTCTCTTTGTTGCGGTTTGCGTCATAGTCACCTTTCAGACGAACCGAGGGAGCCATCCGAGAACGGTTTGAAGCTATGTACTCTTGCGCTACAACTGCAAAGGTCTTTCCTGCGTTGCTGGCTTCTTTATCGGCCTTTTCCTGTTCCTGCCGCTCAAATTCAGCGGCGGCAGCATTCGCAGCAGCGTTGCGCGCACGAGCGTTTTTCAGTTCAGTGGGGTCAAAATCGAACCGTCCATAACGACGTTCGATTTTGCCGTTCACCAGAACATTTGCGGTGATTTGGTAATACCGGGGTTTCTTTTTGGGTTCGATCAGCTTAATGGATGCCATATATTTACCGTCCTTTCTGTGTGGTGGTTATCTCTGTCATGATCAGTATAGCAGTTCAGGCGGTTAATTTTTAGGATGTCGCAGTTCGTACCCACATCCTTGACAATCACAAAGTTTTTGTTCCACCGTTGAAGTAGTCAGCCATCTTTCCGAGGTTGATATACCATTTGATACCTGACTGAAATGCCATGCCCGGCACTTCCCGGCAAAGGCGGCGGATGTAATATTCAGGCAAGCCCATACGCTGACTTGCCTGCTTGATGCTGACGATCTGCGGCAGGACAACTGCTTCGCTCTGGATCTCCGGCGATACCATCACTTTTTCATTCATTGGCATTCCTCCTGTCCCATTCATTGATTTCCAAACTGTTCATCAGGGCTTCTTCGATCCGGCGCATTTCATGCCGTGTAGTCTGCCCTAAGAAGCGCTGTATGCGGCTTTTATCTATCGTGAAGATCTGTTCCAGTTGAACCACAGACGGCTTCTCAAAGGCCGTATTATGGGCTATCAGAACGTGTGTGGGCTGGTATCTCTTTTTCTCGGCGCGGGAAGTCACTGTCGCCACGATAAGGGTAGGCGCATAGCGGTTTCCTACATCGTTTTGCAGAACCACCACAGGACGGGTGCCGCCCTGTTCGGAGCCGATGTGCGGCTCCATGTCTGCATAGTAAATGTCCCCTCTGAGGTATTTCCAGTCTTTTGGTATGATAGCGATCAGACCTCCTATCCTTCTATATGTAGCAAGAGCCGCCCGTTTATGGCAGGCGGCTCTTGCAGGAAAAAGGAGTATGCCGATAAAGGCGAGAGCATCAACGTTTTACAGGAAGGCTCAAAGAACGGCTGGAGCCGTTGTAGATTTCCAGAATCTGCTTCATGTGGCGGTCTGCGATATTACCGGTGTCCTTTTGCGCATTCTTGGTGATGGTCTTGGGGTGGACAGAACCCAGCCGCATAATCAGCCGCTCCCGGCTGTACTCATCGCGGTACATTGCCACAAAGCGGGTAACGCCGTGGAGGATGCCGGAGAGGAACGAATCGGAATCGCCCCACCATGCCTCCACGATGATTCTCAGGGCTTCCTGATAGATGTCAGAACCGTAGTTCTTATAAATATAATAGGCAGAGCGGATGCAGTAGATCTTCCACTCGGCACGGATGCCATCCAGTGCAAAAGTAGCACCAGTTGCTTCAGTGGCGGCAACAAATGCACAGGCATCCTCATCTTCTGCCACGATGTCAGCACGAAGCCGCTCACCTGCGGTCAGATCGGTGGAAATGCCCGTCTGAACAGCAAACAAAAGGGCTTCATCTTTTTTGGAAAGACCGTGAAAGACTTTGCAGAGAATCGGGAGGTCATGACCTCCGTTGCAGGCGATACGCGCTTCGATGGTGTTCTGACCATCAAAAACATGGTAGCGGCCATCACGGTAGCTGACTCTCGGTTCGTTGGCAACGTACTCCGAAAAGGTGGCAGAAATCTCCTCCACCTTTCTGGTGCGCAAAACACGCTGGTATTCAGCACACGGAGTCAAAAGTGCGCTGTCGATGTAGCGCATCTCGCAAACACATTCGGGCAGGTTAGCAAGGTTCAGATTAGAAATCATCATAGAACTCTCTCCTTTATCGTCTGAAGATAGGCTGAAGTGTCATCAATCAGAGAAAGAATGGCACTTCGGCAGTCGTTGTCCTCAAAAACATCGGGATAGTCTTTGAATACGAGATTCCAGCGGCGGATAAAGTCCTCCTTTGCGCCCTGAACTTCGCACATCATAATCGAGCCGTTTGCAACGGTCATTTTATGATGACGGTTGTCAATGGATTGCCGAAGTCGTTTTCGATCTTCGTCTGTAAGACAGCGTTTGTGACCTTGGATACTCCTTTTGAAATCCGGGGGTGAATTGCTTACTGGCACAATTTCATCCTCGGTATGGACTTCATTGGAATCAGGAGCATCGTCGGCAGCAACATCGGATTTTTCCGGGCTTGTCAGCTTCTTTGCTTTCCGGTCCTTCTTGGGTTTGCGCAGCTCCTTGATGATTGCCGGGATTTCTTCTTTTGGGGTTTGCGCCAAAGCGGTGATCTCGGCATCGGTAGCCTTGATATGCCCGGTCAGGATTTCCTCCATTGCACCGTGGACGGCAGCTTCCGCCGCATCAACGCCTTTTGCGTATTTTTCTGCTCGTTGCACAAACTTGGAACTGACACCATTTTTGTTGGCAATACGTTCACAAGTTCGTTTTTCGGTCGACCTCATGTGGACATTTTGTCTACATGAGGTGAATTTCCCGGATTCATCATGTTCTCTATGTGTTGACCCACCCACAGAAAGTTTTTCATTTTCGTAGGTTTTCCCCATCAAGAACTTCCGGCGTTCCGGGTCAAGGTTTCTGCGCCCCAACTGGTTCTGGCAGATCCATGCCAGTGCAGCATAACGGTCAGGCAACTGGATTTCCTTCACTTCAAAAGCGATTTCCGGGTGATGCTTGAGGATGCGATACCGGGAATGTCCATCCAGTATGTAACCGTTCCAGATGATGATCGGGTTCAGAAGCCGTCGTTCCTGAATCATGTTCTGCTCTAGGATGTGCTCCTCTTCGGCGTTCAGCGGAGGGATCTTGCCCTGAAACTCCGGGTCGATCTTAAGCGCAGATAAGTTCATCATCGAACCGGCCTTTCTTCGTATAGGTGGATTTCGGGCTGGTGGGCTGGATATAGTAATCGTAGCCGAAGTTGGTCTGGCAGTAGGTGCAAGGCTCCTTGGTGAGCTGATAGGGGTCTGCACGGCGGACACGGATGCCACGCGTGTTCCGAAAGGCATTCAGGCAGCGGGGGCAGAGGGTGGTCAGGGTCGATTCGTCGGTCTTGTGGGTAAAAGTACGGCTCATAATCAATACCTCCGTGTCATCAGAATGAATATTCGGTATGGAAAAAGCCCACTGCCTAGATTCAGAAGAATCCCGGTGGTGGGCTTTGAAGTTTTGCTTTAATTTTTTCCAACCTATTTGTCCTCGACCCCCGTTGGATTTGGAATGCACCTCGGTAAGTGGGGACTTGCACCCACACTCCACATTGGCTTCTTCAGCCACCCCGTCTTCGTTATGACCGGGCCGCGAGTTACGGAAGTTTCATTATTTTGTCCGAGGGAATGATATTCAGTTTTCAAGGTACGGCTTACAGCTTCGGGCTTCTCCCCGTCTGGGGTGTTGCCCTTGCTGTGACCATAGTGTACCTGAAAACCAAATGCTTTTTTAGGAACCAGTAGTTCCGGTTTTGCCATTTTCACCGGAACCAATAGTTCCGGTTTATGACAGTAAAGTGCCCAATCAAGCAGATTCGCCCAGCATTGTCAGCATCACATGGATCCGGCTTTGCATCTCTTTCAATTCTTTGCGAAGCATTTCAAGCTGATTCTGCAATTCCTGTTCTCGCTCCGACACTGTAACGCCAAGAACGATATAGTCCAGGGATGCTCCAAACCGCTCCCGCAATTCCACGAAAAGATCAACAGATGGAACTTTCTGACCTTTTTCCAGATTTCTCATATAGCGGTCGCTGATGTTCAGGTCGATGGCGAGCTGTTCTTGTGTCACTTCACGGTCTTTTCGAAGCGTCTGAATCCGTTCACCCGTTGCAGCAGGATCATAATACATCACTCCCTCCGTTTCTTCCGCCGGGAGTGGGCGGAGCTTCATCTCCCATGCCGGATACGGCCAGCACATGATTTTTCACCAACATGAAAATACGGTCGGCATCAGCACTATGATTTTTGGTGCGTTTTTTGACGTTGGAAACTTCCAGCAATCGAGACAGTCGGAAGTACCATGTGGTCATCTTGAACCACGGAAGCAAATAGGTCGATTTCATTATCAATAATCCTCCAGTTATTTTATGGAATGTGAGCATTCGGACAAAAAGGATCGTGGTGGCGCACGACACCTTGCCCTTAAAAGCGCAAAAACGCCAGCCTCCCATTGAGGGAAGCTGGCGCAGTACAGCATATCGGCACGATTGTGGGTGGCAGAATGGAACGATTGTGCCTGTTTCGGGGCGGTCTGGTCTACGGCAGCAGACAGGCTTTTTTTGATGCGTTACCCCAATAAAAAATCACAGTTACCTCCACAAACGGCAACTGTGATCATATAGCGCGTGAAATCGCCCGGACGAGTTACCGTTTTTTTATAACTCGACCGGGAAAAGGCATAAATCAGCACAATAGGACAAAATCACCCGAACGATGATGTTATACCGTTCTTTCTGTAAGAACGATACAATACTATTGAGGTGATGATAATGCCGAATGCAGATGCAATCGCTCTGGGAAAGCAGATAAAAGCTGTCCGAAAAGCGATGAAAATGACACAAGATCAACTGGCACTGAAAAGTAATGTTTCGGTGAAGTATATCGCCAATATTGAAAACGGAAAGCAGAATCCTTCTTTTGACATTTTAAGTGCCATTCTCCATGTCCTACCACTTTCCCTGGATTCGGTTATCAACCCGAACCTATCGGACGCGGAGCGCGAATGCCGAGAGCTGGAATCGATTTATCTTGCTTGTCCTCCAGAAATGCGAAAGACATTGCTGGATGCCACAAGATCGCTTGCAATCCATTTGACAGAATTCTCAAATCAGAATAAAAACACTTGAGCCGCCAGTGAGGACGTTACAAACCTTTCTGGCGTTCTTTTTGTCTGAATACGCAATATTCTAGCAGGCCATTCAATAAAAACTCACGAAAAACAAACGAATTACACAATATTTTTCTCGTAATCAGTCTCGTTGTGGATTTTGAACCTCTTTTTCAATGGCAAGATCATTTTCCAGTGTGTCATATAGCTCTTGCGGAGTACGGCACAAGACTGCATAGAAGTTGATAGGATCACCCTCATTAAAAAGCCGAACATACCCCCAGCGGCAAGGGAGAACTTCCAGATATGTTGCGGTACGTAAAAAATCCTCAAATTCTTTCAAGACATCTTCAAAAGACAGCATCCTATTCCCTCCTGAAATTGATTTTTTTCCATTATAAAAGCAACGATAACATTATTGCAAGGATGCCACAGTGTCATTTGCAAAATCCATTCTATATACAAAAAGCCATGTGACGGGTTGAAAACCTATCACATGGCTCTTATTAGCCGGTCTGAGATTCTGTTGTTGAATCTTTTGGCATAAATTGATAGCCAATATTGGAAATTGTCCGTATGTAAACAGGGGCGTTTGCATCGTCTTTAATTTTTTTACGAATCCGCCCAATCGTATTGGTGACAGCAGTCAAACAGCTTTCGCTGTCATGGTGCCAAACAGCAGCAAAAATTTGCTCCTTCGTAAACAGCTGTCCCGGATGTTGTGCCATAAAGCTCAAAACACCATATTCATAGCGACTCAAATGTACTTCCTGTCCTTCTTTGAAAACTCTGCGATGATCCAGATATATTTCGAGGCCAGGATACGAAAGAACACTTTGATTTATTTCAATACGGTTTTCTATTCCATACAGTTCGGCGACAACTTTTTCATTTGAGATGGTTTCATTTTCTACTGTCCGAACAACAATTTCTATTTTTGTCATAAATAAGCCCGAAAAATCGATAATATGATTTATTTTATCTTGTTTTTAGAAATTTCTTCCAGATTCAAATAATCCTCGAACGGCTTATAGAGAAGAAACACACTGCACAAACATGGGAACCAGACGTTACTGATTGTGAAAAGCGCAGAAGAATACGGCTGGAATAGCCAGAATATTCCATAGTATGCAATTTGCAGGAGTGCAGCGGCCAACCCGCGCTGGGGTGAAAGAAGAAGCAGCAAAACAGAATTTTTTAGGATCTGCGGCAAAGACAGTTCCATCCGAACGAGCTGCATCCAGAGATAGAACAGCAATGTACAGGCAAAGACAAAGCCCAGCAGTAAAAGAGCCAGTGCTCCGGGATTTAACGAAGAATGATGAAAATTGTAAAGCATATAAAGCACCGCACTGCCATAAAGTCCTGTCAGCATTCCGGGAAGCAGACTGCACAAAGCATTTTGTTTCCAATGGCTGCGGTATATATACCACCAGAAACCGGGTTTATCTCGAAGGCTGCACAGAACGGTATCAAATAATCCACTCAGCTGCGGTCCCATCAGCAAACCGCCCAGTGCACCAGCAAAAAGCAGCACAATGGGGTTTCCGGAAGCAAAAGCAAAATATACGCCGAGAAATAGCGGCAGACAGGTCAGCAAGAAAAGCAGCCCTGCACGCCAGAAATCCCAGAAATCCCGTACGATCACTTCAACAAGACGCGCAAAACCGGTTTTTCGAGGTGTATCTTCTGTTATGATCTGCCTGGGTTCCTTTTCATCAGATGAAAAGAACATCATGCCACTCCCTTTCAATCATTGGGGCATAAGCCGTAAAAAACAGGCTTTTCTCCGTAAAGATTTGCAAGACTGCCGGTAACGGTTAAGCGGAGTTGATTCCTTCCTTCATGAACATACCCGGTCAGGTCAAAGGTCTGTGGTGCCCAGAACTCTGCCCCGACAGACTGGCCGTCCACAAACAATTCAGCCATTTCTTCGGCATGGCAGGTCAGCCGCAAGTGCTTTTGTGCTGCCTGTTCTGCGGAAAGCGTCAAACAGGCTGAATACACCTTCTGTACTTTAGAGGGATCCTCGTTTTCCAGAACAAATTTCGGGCAGGGAATGGAGTGAATCTCCGCGACAGAAGGTAATGCTGCATACTCGCGATCCGAGCAGGAAGCAATCAAAAGACTGCCGCGTACAGGGAGCGTCAAAACAAACGATGATCCGGCGTCAGACGGAGTAGCGGGCTGCCGGGTGACAAAATGGTTCCATAGATCATACCGCAGAAGCTTTGCTGTGGTTGGAAGCAAAAGGTCAGTCTGCAGTGGATCGTTGCCTTCGTTGACCAGCAGCCAACATTCAGCACCTTCTTTGTAAAAATGTGCACAGCGCAGCATCGGCTGTGCAGGGATGCAACAGCAATCGGGAACCAGTTTGCTCAGATCCAAAGGATCGGCATCGGGAAAATGACTGTATTTATCCAAAATTGCATGATATTTCACACCCCGGCACTCCCAGAAACCATCCTGCGTGGGGTGGCACTCTGCCCAGACACTTTCCGGCAGATACTGAAAGCCGATTTGGTGCTGGAACAGGGAACGCACGGAATCCGGCTGTAAGTCCCGGTTGCGGCAAAGAACAGCAACCTCTGCACACATGGCTGCGTCAGTCATCAGGTAGGAGAGACGCCGCCAGTAGTTCGCCCATTTTTGATAATGGGGCCACCAGATGCTGTTTGGACCCACATCCGGCGGACGCTCATCCTTCCGTTTGCCTGCAATGCTATAGTAAAATGCGTGGGGAATAAAGAGATTTACACCGCGTACTGCAAGCCAGTCCGTGTACCATTTCAGATCGCCGCCAGAAAGCTGCCACGGATTATTGTCTTTGTTGCAAGCACCAAAGCACTCATTGGAGTTGCGCCGCTTGCCCATAAGACGCGCGGCATCGGCACTGCATTTTGCCATTGTAGAATCCATGCCGGAAAGACCATCCTTTTCCGGAGCAAGCCAGCGAAGAACGAGGTCCTGTCCCGGTACCGCAAAGTAGGATTCAACCTCGATGTCATCGCTCTGATGCGGATGTCCCATCAGACCGATGCCATGGGCTGTGCACCATTGGGAGAGCTTCCTATAATACACCTCCCCTTCCCGTTTCAGGATCAACTTTTGATACCGGCGGGTGTCATCGTTCTCAGCATTGACAAAGAGTGCGGTCAGATTTGCAAGAACACCACCGTTTCGGAGAAACTCTTCCTCAAAGTTGTGACTCCACGGGAACATTCCGCTGACATTGCGTCCAAGGATGCTGGGTTCGTCGGTAAAAAAACCGATGATCGTACTGCCAAACCATTCTTTCAGATTCTGATAATAAGCATCGTGGGTCAACGCAATGAACCGATCCACCGCAGCCGGATTCAAAATGTCGGCTGTTGCAGGAGCGTTTGGTTCGCCGTCGTCTTCCCCCCAATGCAGTCCACGCATCGTGCCGCCGCTTTTGCGTGCAACTAAAGTTCCGTGGGAAGTTTCTGCAAGGATCTTATCTCCGGTGCGAGTGGTATCTACCAATGTGATTCCCTCGCTTGCAAGTTCGGGATGACCGGAAACCACCTGCCCACAGGCAGATCCGGAAGGATACATTCCTTCATCGTACAGAACGATCTTCATTCCGAGTTCCGCAGCGGTCTTGACCGCAAAGCGCATCAGGGAAAAATATGTTTTTCCAAGATATTCGATCGCAGGAGAAAGTCCCATGCGAGGGTGCAGGACCACGCCATAAATGCCATGTGCAGCAAAATCCTTTAATTGGCGGGAAATTTCCTGCGTGGTCAGATCTCCATTCAGGAACCAGAACGGAATCGGCGTAAATTCTCTCGAAGGATGGGAAAGCTGTTCCAATAGTTTCATAATTACTCCTGACTTTTGGATCGGGCGCACAAGCTGCGCCAGTGATGTGTTCGGAAATAAAGCAGCATGGCGACCATGCCGGTGACAAAGCTCAGTGGTATGCTGACCATCGCATAATTGCCATATCCAAACCATGCCAATAGATAAGCCGCCGGGATACGAACGACCCACAGCAGTAAGATATTTACCACAGTCGGATAGCGTATCTCCCCAATTCCGTTGATGAAGCACATAATGCCATTGAACACTGCGTAAGCCCATGTGAAGGGCAGCACGATGTGGATATAGCGTTGTGCATGATCCAACACAGCAGCATCGCTGGTGAACAGTGCCAGCAACGGGTGGCAGCAGGCTGTTACAATAAGTCCTCCAACCAATGTGATAACTCCGGAAAACAGCGGGATCTGCCATGCTCCTTTCCGCAGGCGGAGGTAGTTTCCTGCTCCGATATTCTGTCCGGCAAACACCGTGGCGGCAGAAGAATAAGATGTGACGGCAATGTTGGCAATGCCACTGACCTTGCCGGCCACCGAGCACCCCGCCACAAAAACCGCCCCTTGACCGTTGAGGATGGTCTGCATAAACAGATGCCCGACGGAGTACAGAGCTGTATTCAGCCCCAAAGGTAATCCGATGTGAACCATTCTGCGCAGGATGCACGGATCAAATCCGTGCGGGAAGACAGGAAACTTTAAATCCGGACAGAAATGACGGATATACGGAATGCTGAATCCCCAAGCCAGAAACATGGATGCGGCAGTGGCCCACGCCACACCGGAAATACCCATGTTCAGCCCTGCTACCAGGACGAGATCCAATATAATATTTGTTGTGCAAGAGATTCCGAGCAGCAGAAGGGACGATGTGCTGTTGCCCAGTCCGCGCAAAATACCAGCATTGAAGTTGTACCCCATGTTGCCCAGGATTCCTATCGTTGTAATCCGTAAATACTGCACAGCGTAGGGCATGGCATCTGCCGGAACGTTCATCACCTGCAGAAGCTGTGGCCCCAGCAACATCCCGATGACCGTAAGGGGCAGTGCAGCTGCATAGAGAAAGAAAACGGATGTCCGTACCAAAGATTGCAGCCGCTCACGATCTCCGGTTCCGGTCATCTGTGACACCAGAATAGAGATGCCTGAGCCTATGCCGAGAAAAACGCACAACAGAATTTCCAATGGCTGTGAGCTGGTGGCTACGGCAGCCAGTGCTGCTGCGTCGCAATAGTTGCCGATCACAAGTGTGTCTACGGTGCTGTACATCTGCTGCAAAATATTGCCTGCACAAATTGGAAGGGCAAACCACGCCGTGCGCCCCAGGATCGATCCGTGGGTAAAATCGATCTGTGTGGATGATTTTGTGTGCATACCAGCCTCCCTGTTTGCACCAAATAAAAGGGGCCGCTGCCTGAGCATAGCAGCGGCCCGAAAAATGAAGGAGAAGAAAAGCAAAGTTAGTCGGCTGCCAGAGAATCGCGCACGCTCTTGGCGTTTTCAATGTCTGCAAGACGCCAGTCGATGATGTCCTGCGCACCCAAGCCTTCGCAATCAGATACCATCTGATTCCACAGGGAATCAAAAGAAGCATCGTTCTCGGCATAGACCATCTTCCAGCTTGCAGTGGTAACGACATCCTTAATGGAATCTACCATCAGCTGGGTCATGTCGTCCGGAATGCTCTCAAAGGACTGGATGTTGTCCAATGCGCTGGAAGCAACATAGGCGTTTTTATCGTTCAGCCAATCAAGCCAGCTGTCGTAACCAACAGCCTTGCACCAGGAAGCATACACTTCATTGGTGGCAGAAATATCCTGCATTTCGGCCCATGTGTTGGTCATGTTGGGGCGGCGGTTGCCTTCTGCATCTGTATAGGAGGTAAGAGCGCCGCCATCGCTGACGATCCACGGAGTGTTCCAAAGAGTGAGCTCTTCGCCGGAGGAGAGGATATAGCTGCCCAGGTCAATGGAGTTGTGCTCCTTGCACCAGGTCAGTGCAGTGTCGGTAATGGAAGCAACGCCATTGCTGTCCACATCCCAGACCTCGCCCTTCGGGCCGCAGCGGCAGCACAGGTAGGCATCCGGGTCTGCCAGCATATCAATGAATTTCAGGCAGGCATCCCGGTTCTGCGTATGTGCGTTGATACCGATCACATAGTTGGAGTTGCCATAGGCGCTGTTGTAGTTGTAGTGAATCTTGGTGCCGGGAACATAATACGGCATATAGGTGGTAGCCCAGCCGGGCAGATAACCGGACGGTGTAATGGTATAGCCCTTATCAACTTTAGGCTTCTGGGTGGCACGGTCGTTGCTGATGCTGTCGGGGTCGATCAAACCACGCTTATAGGCGGAATTGTACCATTTCAGACCACGGTAGTACATACTGTCCGAGGACAGGATAGACTTGATGGTGCCGTTTGCCATATCTTCTTCCAGCAGATAGGGCAGTTCCTGCTCGTGGTAGCCCTGCATACGGTACCACATTACCATGCAAGCCCAGTAGCTGGTATCGGAGCCGGAGTTCAGGACCGTTCCGTACATGGGATTGCCATCGTCTGCCGTAGGCATAGCCGCCAGCATTTCCTCGGTAACATCCAGCAGGTCATCCATGCTGGTGATCTCAGGGCAGCCTGCTTTCTGATAGGCCTGCCAGTTGATCTTGACAGCGTTGCGCTCGGTGGGATCCGTCAGCTGGTAACGGGCAGCATTGTCACCAACGCTCACCGGCATCACATAGACGCTGCCGGTATCGTTACTGCGGAACTTGCGGACAAAGTTCAGTGCGGTCTCCAAGCCTTCATAGGACTGCACATGAGGCATCTGGTCCAGATAGTCATCCAGATTCAGCAGCATTCCGCTGTCGATCATGTCATTGACATTTTTTGTAGGGATAAACATAACATCGGGCAGATCGCCGCTGGCAAGGATGGCATTGGTCTTTTCATCGGAATATGCCCAGACTTCCACATTGAAACCGCGAGAAGCGAAATATTCGCCTTTGAAACCGCCAACAAGACCGCTGGTCAGGTTTGCATCACGGGGATAAAAAGTAATGGTCTGGGGCGTGGATGCGGCAGCATCGGAGCCGGCAGAAGAAGCTGTGGTGGAGCTGGCAGCGGTGCTTGCGCTGCCGCCACAGGCGGCGAGGCCAAGTGCTGCTGCACCAATGCCGGAAACCTTAAGGAAATTGCGTCGGGAAATCATACGTTTCATAATTTGAAATCTCCTTTTTCGTCTTTCTATGAACCGGATGTTTTGGATACACATCCGAATGAATACGGAAGATCGATCAACCCTTTACAGCGCCGACCATCAGACCCTTGACATAGAAACGCTGTACAAACGGATAAACACAGATGATAGGGATCACAACGATGGCGGTCAGGGTCAGACGGATGCCGGTGGGGGTAATGGTGGAAACTGTTGCAGCAGCATCGATCTGCTCGGCTGCAGCGGTGACCTGATTCAAAAGCTCATACAGCAGGAACTGAAGGGTGTAGAGCTTGGTGTTTGTAATGTACAATTTCGTCGTAAAGAAATCGTTCCACTGGTTCACGGCGGTAAACAGACTAATGGTTGCAAGAATAGGCGTCTGCAATGGCAGAACGATCTTGAAAAACCGGGTAAGGTAACCGGCACCATCCAGATAGGCAGATTCCTCCAACTCAGGACTCATGGCCTCGATGTTGGTTTTTACAAGAACCATGTTATAAACAGAGATAGCTGCGGGAATAACATAGACCCAGAAGGTGTTGTTCAGACCCAGCATCCGGTTGTTCAGATACTCCGGGATCATACCAGCGGAAAAATACATGGTAATGACCGTGAAGCGATACCAGAATTTGTGTCCCCACATATTCTGCTTGGTGAAAAAGTAAGCCATATAGGAGGTGCAGACAAGGCTGAGCGCAGTGGTGCAGACGGTGCGAGCCACCGAGATAAAAAACGAGTTGGCGAGGTTCTGTACATGGAAGATCTCAACATAGTTCTGAAAGTTGATCCCGTGAGGAAGCAGAACGATCTGGTTCAGATCTACCATCTTCTGGTCGCTGATGGTGCAGATCATCAGGTAGTAAAAGGGATAGACGCAGATCAAGGTCAGGATGACAAAGAAGATGATAGCGGTGATATTATAGATGCGGTCTTCCCTGGTCATTTTGATCCTGTGCGGCGGCCGGGCGTCAATGGTACGTGTTTTCATGCGATAGCCCCCTTAGAAAACGCTAGTGCCGCGAATTTTTTTCGAGGCAAAATTGGCAATGGCGAACAAGACAACCGCCACGATGGATTTCATCATGCCAACGGCGACGCTGAAAGAGATCTGACCGTTGCCGATACCGAGGTTGTAAACATAAAGGTCAAGCACTTCGATATATTCTTTGTTCATCGCGTTGCCAAAGGCAAGGAACTGGTCGATGCCCGAATTAAGGAAGTTGCCAATGCTCATGATCAGAAGCACAAAGAAGGTTGGGATCAGCAGAGGGATCGTGATGTAGCGGATCTTCTGCCAACGGGAAGCACCGTCTACCATGGCAGCCTCATAAACACTTTGATCAATGCCAGTGATGGCGGCAAAATAGATAATGGCATTCCAGCCAAGGGATTTCCAAAGGTTGAGAAGTGCCTGGATCAACCAGACGTGCTGATCTGTGGTGAGGATGTTGAGCCCCTGCTCAACGCCCATTTTGGAAAGCACGGAGTTGATGACACCACTGCCGCCAAAAAGACTGGTGGCCAGCGAGAACATAATGACCCAACTGATGAAGTGGGGCAGCGTAGTCAGGGTCTGTACTGCCTTCTGGAACTTGGTGCTTTTGATTTCACTGAGGAAAATTGCAAACAGCATGGGCAGAGGCATAAGCAGATAGTTCAGAAACTGGATACCGAAGGTGTTCCGCAGAACACGCAGCAGATTGCTGCGCATGACGGGATTTCCGAACAATGCCGTGAAGTTCTGCCAGCCGACAAACTTGCAGCTGAACAGGGAGCGCCCCGGCTTATACTGAAAAAACGCATAGCTCCAGCCCCACAGGGGCAGATACTTGAAAATAAAGATGAAGATCAGGCAGGGCAGCACATAAAGAAACAACTTGTAGCGTTCCATTTTTTTGCTGCTGCGGCCAAGAAGCCGCGGATTCGTCATAAAGCATCTCTCCTTTTTGCCGGAAAGGAGCGCACTGCCCGCCTTCCTTTATCCGGCCTCCGTTTTGTTCTTTTGCTGGTTTTATTATAGATGGAAAGCGCTTTTGCGTATATAAAAAGAATTTTGGAAAGTATCAAAGATTGCGAGTGGTGAAAAACAAAAAAACTGGCGCTTTCTTGTGCACAATGTACAAGAAAGCGCCGGAAAGGTGAAAGTGAGCAGAAAGTCAGGGGCTGATGGACTCCTGTTCGACTTTATCACAGGTCCAACGGGCGACATCCATCTGAATGATCAATCCCCCGGAGGGATTGGAGCGCAAAACCAGACCGCAGCCAGTCCCATAAAACAATCGGATTCGCTGGCTCAGATTTTTCAGACCGTAGCTTTCCTTTTCGTTGTTGATGGGCTCCTGCAGATGTGCATTCAGTTCAGCCAGTGCTTCCGGGCTCATACCAAAACCATTATCCTCTACGGTAATACGCATCCGCTGCTCGTCCAGAATATGTCCGCAAAAGCGCAGGATATTATCTGTTCGGGTAGAATCGATGCCGTGGACAAAATAGTTTTCGATGATCGGCTGAAAAACGTTTCGGATGATCCCATAATCCATGATCGCAGGATCCATATCGTACAATATCTGGATGGAATCGCCGTATCTGGCCCGGAACAGCGAAAGATAACGACGGCTGAACGCCAGTTCCTCCCGCAGAGGAATAAAAGTCCGCCGGGTAATGAACCCTCGGAAGATGGATGCAGTATCGGCAATCAGATCTGCCGTTTCTTCGTCTCCGTTTTCGTAGCAGCGTGCCCGGAACATATCCAGAGAATTGTAGAGAAAATGGGGATTGAATTTTGCCTGTAGTTCCTGGATCTCGGCTTCCCGCTGCTTTTTTTGATATTCCTGTACACGGTCGATATTTTCCTTCAGGCTTTGCGCCATGGCGTTGATAGAACCTGCGATCTCGGAAAAATCGCTTTGCTGAAATTCGTCAGTGATACGATAATCCAACCGATTTTCGCCAAGCTGATGCAAACCGTCCCGCAGCAGGAACACTTCATGCCGGATGATCTTCATACTGTAAAAATACGCCAGAAGCGAGATGAGGAGGAAAAAGCTGACGATAATCAGGCAGACCGGGGTGAATCGATGAGCACGCAAACAGAGTTCCCGATTGGGAACTGTATAAAAAATGTAAGAGCCCTGCGGATGTTGATCGGAAACAGAAATAAAGTAAGTGCTGCCCTGTATGGTGGATACCATGTGGGAGCCGGAGACCAGCACTTCCTCTGCCGGGATCCGGGCGTTATCTCCGATGATCAGTGGAGCACCACGCCATGTGATCGCAAAATGAAGTCCAGATAGATCCAGATTGTTCTCTGCCAGCTTGTGCAAAGGCGTGGTGTCATAGGCGATCAGGATGCTGCCGTTGCCGTGGGAAGGAGAACCGCCTGCAAGCACCAGTTCGTTATCGGCATCTTCCCCATAGATCTCAAAGGTAGAATGCTTCGCCTGCAGGGATGCAAGATACGGAAAATCGTCCGGCAAGGCTTGCAATGCATTATTTTCCGGGTGAAAGATGTAATTTTTGGTGCGGTCGGGGGAATAAAACACGACCCAACGGATGCGATTGTCCCGCTGTGCAATATGCTGCATCACAACTTTGATCTCCATCAGATGGTAGGGGGACAGATCCTGCTCCCGTGCAAAATACTGTTTTACAGTAACAGAGGAGTCACTTTCAAAAATTGGCAGATAGAGATCCCAGAAGTTGCATACGATGCTTTCGTATTCACTTTCGATCCGCTGCAGCATCAGATCCATACTGGAAACGACCTTTGTTTTTTGCTGCTGGTAGATGAAGTAGCAGCAGACAAGCATAGTCAGTTCAACAGCAAGAATATAAAAAATGAGCAGTCGGACAAGATTGTTGGTGCGCTTTTTCATCAAAACTCCTCCTGCGGCTGGTTGTTCCAGGTCAGGCGGTATTTGGCTGGGGAAGTGCCTTTGTATTCCCGGAAGCATTTTACATAGTAGCTGGTAGAGGTAAAGCCCACGGTTTCGGCAATATCTTTGATCTTTCGGTTGGGATTGCGGAGCAGGACGATGGAACGGTCCAGACGACAATGCAAAAGGTAGTCATTGAAGAAAATGCCGGTCTCCTGTTTGAACAGATGCCCCAGATAGGCAGGTGTCACACCGGCGTTGGCGGCAAGCTCTTTGATGGATGCCCCCTCACCGGTGCGTACACCTGTACGCACGGCACGGATCATGTGCTGCACCATGGGATTATAGCGGCCGAACTCCTGAAAAAACAGGGGACGGAGCTTTTGCAAAAAAAGCTCCGCAGCGAGGCGGCCGGAAACGGTATCCTGAGGGCGTGGGATGCTTTCGCAGAAAGCATAGACCTGTTCCGGGAGACCCGTCTGCATCGGAAACTCCTGCATAAGAACATGGATGCCGCTGCGGCACAGCCTTGAAAAGGCAGAACCGTCCCAGCCGTGGGAATATAGTTTTCCGGCAAAGTGTCGGAATTGAGCATCGCAGTTTTCCCTGGGGGTATCGTAAAGGATCGAACGAATTTCTTCTGCCAGAAGGTCTGCATCAAAACTCAGAGCCTCGGCATTTGGTGGGGCAATGACCTGCTGCGCCGACAGATTGGCGGTTTCCAGCGCATCGCTGGCAGCCTGATAGCTGGTGAGCAGAAGGTCATACTGATCAACAACAGTGCCGAATGCCATTTTGATCTTGCCGCCCATTTTCTCGTATTCTGCCAGTTCACGGATCTGTGCTGTAAAAGCATTAAGATCCAGCGCTTTCCCGCATAGGATCAGAACGTAGCGCCCTTTTTCGTCCCAAAAACCTTCGCATTGGCATTGCAATTGCAGCAGTGCCGTTACAGAGGCACGACAGGAGGTAAGCGTGGCACCGTTTCTTGCGGTAAGACACAGAACACAGTAGTTGGGACAATACAGATTCATCCCCAGCACCGAGGCACGCTCGCCCAGTTCCTCCGCACTGATAGAACCGGTAGCCCACCGGCGCAGGGTGTTCTCCTTCAGCAGATTTTCACGATTGTTTCGTTTCTGATAGATATTGTCCAAGGCACTATGAATGGTCTGGATGACTTCTTCCCGTGCAACAGGCTTTAAAAGGTAGTTGTCAACCCCCAGACGGATCGCTTCCTGTGCATATTGGAACTCCCCGTAAGCAGTCAGAAGCACGCAATGTGTATCGGGGTAGATCGCGCGTACCCGCCGGATCAGCTCGATCCCATCCAGGATCGGCATTCGGATGTCGGTGACCAGCAGATCAATGGTGCGCTGCGAAAAAAGTTCCAAGGCAATCTGTCCGTTTGCTGCAGTCAGGAGCGTATCCACACCAAGCCCCTGCCAATCGATGCTGCTTTTCAGGATGGTCAGTACGCTTTCCTCATCGTCTGCAAGTAGCACAGTATACATAGTCGTAGATCCTTCCCTTCCATCACTTTTTTCTATTGTACGAAGTGCAATGTGCATCTGTCAAGAAAATTTCTACAGGGAACTCTTTTTTTGTAATATGTTCCCTAATTTTTTATATAGACTTGCGTTGCGGTGCTCTCTAAAATAAAAACAGAGCGAAAAGAGTTTTGGAAAAGCAAAAGGGGGACTTCCGATGGAATCGATGCGATTGTGGGCCGCAGCAACTGCCACAGAAGGAGAATTGTTCTGGACCAGACCGTCCGGACCGTCGTGTGATTACGAGGTATTTTTGAATGGAAACCGGGTCGGAACGAGTGCAGTAACGCACTTTACGGTGGCAGGGCTTCAGCCGGAGACACAGTATTCCGCTGAAGTACGGACAGGCAAAACCGCAATGCAGGTATTGTTTGAAACCTCACCGGTCCGGCAGAGGCTGGATGTGACAAAAGCTCCGTATTTTGCCAAAGGGGATGGCAAAACACAGAATACCGCTGCGCTGCAACGTGCATTTGAGGACTGCGGTGCAGATCAGGAGGTCTACTTTCCGGCAGGCGTTTATCGGACCGGAGCACTGGATCTTCACAGCAATATGGCGATCTACCTGGAAGAAAATGCTGTGCTTCAGGGAAGCGACCGACCGGAGGACTATTTGCCGCGGATACACAGCCGCTTTGAGGGCGTGGAGCGTGAGTGCTATCGGAGCCTGCTGAATGCCGGAACACTGGATCATAAGGATGGCGCAAATTGTACGAATATCCTGATTTATGGCAAGGGAACGATCTGCGGAGGCGGTAGGATTCTGGCAGAACGAACCATCGAATCGGAGCGGCTGCGACTGAAGGATTATCTTGCCGCCAATGCGGCGCTTGTGGCAACCTGTGAGAATGACCGCACGATTCCGGGCAGAGTAAGAGGAAGGTTGATAAATCTGAGTAATTGCGCCCATGTCCGGATTTCGGGCCTGACCCTGCAGGATGGCGCAAGCTGGAATGTGCACATGGTATACAGCAGAGATATCATTACGGACCACTGCACGCTGCGCTCTGCCGGGATCTGGAATGGAGATGGCTGGGATCCGGATTCTTCCGAAAATTGTATGCTGTTCGCCAGTACATTTTTTACAGAAGATGATTCGGTTGCCATCAAATCAGGCAAAAATCCGGAGGGCAATCAGATCGATCGTCCCACAAGGCACGTTTATGTGTTTGACTGCAAAGGCATGGGAGGACACGGTATTTGCATTGGAAGTGAGATGAGCGGCGGTGTGGAAGATGTACGGATCTGGGACTGCGATATTTCGAGATCTTCCAACGGAATGGAGATCAAGGGGACGCCCAAACGAGGCGGCTATGTACGCAATGTCCGGGTCCAGAACAGTAGTTTTCCACGTCTGTTGATCCATGCGGTGCCCTATAACGACGATGGGATCCCTGCTCCGCAGCCGCCTTATTTTGAGGATTTCTCCTTTGAGAATATGCATCTGACCGGACGGAGGCTGGAACATGGAGAAACGGAAACCGTACCGCCCATTGAAATCGCAGGCTTTTCTGCAACGGGTCATGAGGTGCGGGGTGTGCGTTTGAAGGATTGCATTCTGCCAAGGGAGGCAGAGGTGAAATTCTCCCGTTGCCGGATGATGACGCTGGAAAACCTGCAGACAGAGGAGTGAAGCGGCAAATGAAAAAAGAATTTAAGACATTTTCTCCGCTGGATAAAGCAGTTCGGGTTTACGGGAGAACATTTTTGCAGGAACCGCTGCCGCTGTTCTGGACCGGTTCTGGGGTGGAATTTATAACAGATGCTGTCTCTCTTGCATTGGATTTTGATACAGATTTTGAAACCCATGAGCAGTGGATCCGTGTAGAAGTAGATGGTGTGACTTTCTTACGTACACCGCTGCCAAAAGGAAAAAGCCGGTTCTGGGTCTGGCAGACAATGGCTTCCGGTACGCAGCACAGAGTCCAGCTCTATAAAGAAGTGCAGCCGATGCCAAAAGATCTGCGGTCCAGACTTTGGCTATGCGGCATAACCTGCGACGGTGATCTGTATCCGCTGCCGGCAAAAAACTGTAAAATCGAGTTTATCGGCGACAGTCTTTCGGCAGGAGAAGGTCTGAATGGGGCAAGCAGTATTCAAGACGGCATTTCGGGTGTGTTTTCCACGCAAGATCACTACGCAGTAGAAACAGCCCGTGCAATGAATGCGGATTTTCGCATTCTGGCACAGAGTGGGTGGGGTGTCTATGTGGGATGGGACAACGACCCCGGACATACCATGCCCCCTATTTACGAGGATGTTTGCGGCGTACTTCCAGAAGGAAAGCTCCCCCATGATTTCACATCATGGCAGCCGGACATTGTGGTGGTGCATCTTGGTCATAACGACCGCTACGCACTGGAGGAACCCGCCTATATCGCACCGGATGGAACAAGATACAAATTGGAACTGGATTCAACCGGGACACCTTCCACAGAGAGTAGAAAGCACGTCACGGAAGCTGCGGTCGCCTTTCTTCATCGACTGCGCGAGTTGACCCCCCATGCAGAGATCGTGTGGACCTATGGAATGCTGGGCAATATTATGCTTCCGGCCATTGAAGACGCACTTCAACAGTACAGGGATGAAACGGGCGAGCCAATTGCGCTGATCGCCCTGCCGGAATTTTTACCCCAGCAGCTCGGTTCCAACAATCATCCGGGTGCAGAGGCACATCTTGCAGCAGCAAAAATTCTGACGCAGAAGCTGCGGGAATATCGACTGAAAAAAGGAGATATGCCAAATGCAAAGGAATGAATTTTTCCCGGATGGCACACCCATTGATCCGTGGTTTTACGATATCGAGATTCCTGATCTGGCAAAGCAGGGGAAAATTTACCCGATCACGCAATATGGCGCATTCGATGACGGACGTGTATATACCAAGGAAATTCAGGCGGTCATTGATCTTGCTGCACAAAATGGCGGAGGCTCCGTTGTTGTTCCGGCCGGAACATACTTCACAGGTGCTCTGCATTTTAAGCAGGGGGTAAATCTCTATGTGGCACAAGGCGGCGTTTTGAAAGGCAGTGATGATCTTTCGGATTATGAACTGGTCGAAACAAGGATCGAGGGAGAAAGCTGCCTGTATTTTTCTGCGCTGATCAATGCAGAGGGTCTGGATGGTTTCACCATCAGCGGCCCCGGCACGATTGACGGAAACGGATCAAGGTCATGGAAGGCATTCTGGATGCGGAGGAAATGGAATCCCCATTGCACCAATAAAGACGAACAGCGTCCGCGGCTCGTGTTCCTTTCCAACTGTAAAAATGTGCTGTTTGCAGATATTACACTGCAAAACTCTCCCTTCTGGACTACGCATTTGTATCGCTGCCAGAAGGTGAAATATCTCAACTGCCGCATCTTTTCTCCGGCATCTCCGGTGCCTGCGCCGAGTACAGATGCCATTGACCTTGATGTTTGTCAGGATGTGCTGATCAAAAACTGCTATCTGGAAGTAAACGATGATTCCGTCGTCCTCAAAGGTGGGCGAGGGCCATGGGCGGATACCCTACCTGAAAATGGCAGCAATGAACGTATTCTGGTAGAGGACTGCCATTACGGATTTTGCCATGGATGCCTGACCTGCGGATCTGATTCGATCCATGATCGAAATATTCTGGTGCGAAGACTGCAGGTGAATCATGCCCGAAATCTGCTGTGGTTAAAAATGCGCCCGGATACACCGCAGCACTACGAATACATCACGGTGGAACAGGTTACAGGCAATGTGGAAAGTTTTATCAATATCAAACCATGGACCCAATTTTACGACCTGAAAGATCGGAAGGATATTCCGCTTTCCCATGCCGACTATATCACAGTTCGCAACTGTACCTGTGAGTGCAAAGCACTGTTTGATATCGACAGCGCACCCGAACAATATTGTCTGAACGAATTCGTACTGGAAGGTTTGAACATCACAGCGGAAGAAAAAACAGTTCTTCCCTCCATCGTGGAAAACTCTGAATTGAGAAACTGCAAAATTATGACTGCGGTAAATTTCGACACAAATAAATTATAATCTCAGGAGGCACTTTATGAAGGAAGTTATCGTTCGGCAGGAGCAGGTCACGATCCCGACCTATCCGATCGCAGCGTATGATAAGAACCCGATGTTTCTGGAAAAACGGGTCTATCAGGGGTCAAGCGGGCGTGTCTATCCGCATCCTGTCTGTGAGGCGGTTTCGGATACAAAAGTAGACCGGACGTATCAGGCCATTTATCTGGAAAACGACTATCTGCTGGTCATGGTATTGCCGGAACTGGGCGGACGTATCCAGCGGTTGTATGATAAAACCAATGGCTACGATGCGGTGTATTACAACGAAGTGATCAAGCCGGCACTGGTGGGGCTTGCCGGGCCGTGGATCTCCGGTGGTATTGAGTTCAACTGGCCGCAGCATCATCGGCCTTCGACCTATGATCCGGTGGACTGGAAGGTGGAACGCAGCGCAGACGGCTCTGTGACCGTGTGGGTCGGCGAAACAGAGAAAATGTTCCATACCAAAGGAATGGCAGGGTTTACGCTGTATCCGGACCGTGCATACCTTGAGATCCATGGTCAGGTCTACAACCCCACAGACCGTCCCCAGACATTTCTTTGGTGGGCAAACCCGGCAGTGGCAGTCAACGATGACACACAGTCCATTTTCCCGCCGGATGTTCATGCGGTCATGGACCATGGCAAGCGAGCTGTTTCCAAGTTCCCGATTGCAGATGGAGTTTACTATAAATACGACTATGCTCCCGGAACGGATATTTCCCGCTACAAGAACATCCCGGTGCCTACTTCTTATATGGCCTATCACTCGGACTACAATTTCATTGGAAATTATGACTACGGTCGCAAGGCAGGTCTGTTACATATTGCCGACCATCATGTTTCTCCCGGTAAAAAGCAGTGGACATGGGGCTGCGGTGACTTTGGCAAAGCGTGGGACCGAAATCTGACGGATGCGAATGGTCCGTATATTGAGCTGATGACAGGCGTATTTACAGACAATCAGCCGGATTTTACCTTTCTGAAGCCGTATGAAGAAAAAACGTTTGTTCAGTACTTTATGCCCTATAAAGAAGCCGGGGCACTGAAAAACGCATCTACGCAGGCGGCCATTGGCGTAGAACAGGACAACGGTGCCATTCGTGTGACCGTGTATGCACCGGAGCGACTGACGGCTGCGACCCTGCGTGTACTGGAAGGCGGCAAAGAAGTATTCAGCCGGCCGCTGGAACTGGCTCCGACCGAAAGCGTCTGTGCAACCATCGGCCTCGAAGATACAACGCACTATACAGTGCAGCTCTGCAAAGGCGAAGCGATTTTGCTGCAATACACACCGGTCCGGGATAAGGAGCCGGTTCCTGCTCCCGCAGAGGAAATTCCGGCACCGGATCAGCTGCCCAGTACGGAAAAGCTGTTCCTTGCGGCTACCCACCTGGAGCAGTATCGCCATGCAACCCGCAATCCGGCAGATTATTATCTGGAAGGACTGCGGCGTGACCCGGAGGATCTCCGCCTGAACAACGGATATGGAAAGTATCTTTACAATAAGGGGCTGTTCAGCGAGAGTGAATGCTATTTCCGCCGTGCCATCAAAACGGCAACATGGAAAAACCCCAATCCTTATGATTGCGAGCCCTATTACAATCTGGGGTTGGCACTGCGTCGGCAGAAGAAAGATCAGCAGGCATTTGATGCGTTCTATAAAGCCACTTGGGATGGCAATCTGCAGGATCGTGCATTTTATCAGCTTGCGTGTGTTGCGTGCCAACAGGGTGAAACCGCACAGGCACTGGATTTTGTTGAAAAATCGCTGATCCGTGGACTGCATAATCTGAAGGCGAGAGCTCTGAAAACTGCTTTGCTGCGTAGAATGGGCTGTGGGCAGACCGCACAGGATTTTGCCGCCGAGACCCGGAAGATCGATCCGCTGGACCATGCGGCAAACTATGAGATTTGCCGTCTGACCGGAGACGGCTGGGAAAATTGGCAGCAGGAAATGCGTGCGGAAGAACACAATTACATTGAACTGGCATTGACCTACAGCGAAGCCGGGCTGGCAGAAGATGCTGCCGATATCCTGCACCGTGCACCGCTGCCCGGTGGTCCGATGCTGCATTATTACCTGTATGCACTTACGCAGGAAGATGAGGAGCTTGTAAAAGCAGAGCGGGCACCCAGCCTGTATTGCTTCCCCAACCGGCTGGAGGATCTTCTGGTGCTGAAAAATGCAGTGCAGAAAGATGCCCCCTATGCGGCTTATTATCTGGGATGCCTGCTGTATGATCGCGGCCGCTGGCAGGAAGCGCAGACCTATTGGGAAGACTGCGCTCAGAAGATCGCACTTCCTACCGTGTGGCGCAATCTGGCACTGGTGTACTATAACAAGCACCAGGATGGTGCACGTGCCCGCGCAGCTATGAAAAAAGCATTTGCTCTCGATCCAACCGACGCAAGAGTGTTCTTTGAACTCGACCAGCTGGAAAAGACCCTGAACGCTCCCTTTGCAGAACGGCTGAACCGGATGAAGGAACAGACGGCTCTGCTGGAACAGCGGGATGATCTGTATACGGAGTACATTACCCTGCTGAATTTGAATGGAGAGTACGAAAAGGCGTATGATTGCATCCTGCATCATCGTTTTCATCCGTGGGAAGGCGGCGAAGGAAAGATCCCGGCGCAGTATCGTCTGGCATTGCGTGGAAAAGCCCGTGCAGCAAGCCCGGAAGACGCAATCGGTTTCCTGCGTCAGGCACTGGAATACCCGGAGAACCTTGGGGAAGGCAAGCTGATTGGAAACCTCGACAACGATCTTTATGAGCTGCTGGGTGAGCTGTATGAAAAAATCGGAGAACCCCGGAAGGCCGAGGAAGCATACCGTCTTGCCGCACGCGGCGTATTCGATCTGTCCTCTGCAATGTACTATAACGACCAGCCGCCGCAGATGATGTATTATGCAGCAAAGGCGCTTGCAGCCCTTGGACAGAAGGAAGAAGCTGAAAAACGCTTCAAAGGCTTCGTGCAGTACGCAGAACAGCATCGGAATGATGAAATGCAGATCGAATATTTTGCAGTTTCGCTGCCGGATTTCCTGATCTTTGAAGGAGATCTTAACAAGAACAACCGCGTCCACTGCTGCCTGATGGAAGCCTTGGGCAGAATGGGACTGGGGCAGATCGATTGCGCCAAGGATGCCGCAAAGCGTGGTTTGGCGGAGAACAACTGCCAGAACGAACTGAACGAGATCGTGCGAGGAATATTATGACGTATCGTTTTGAGCCTTTGAAAATGGAGCAGCCGCTGCGGGGACACCTTCGTATGGGCGGCAGTGCTCCCTCGGGCGAAAAAATCGAGGTAACGAGCCGCTGCATTGAGCGGGGCGGCAAACCATGGCTTCCGGTCATGGGTGAATACCATTTTGTTCGGGATCAGAAGGAAAACTGGTACCGGGAGCTCTGCAAGATGAAAGCTGGCGGCATAGACATCGTAGCAACCTATGTGATCTGGATCTATCACGAAGAACGAGAAGGGATCTTTGATTTTACCGGAGATCGGGATCTGCGCGCTTTTGTCGAAGCCGCCCAAAAGGCAGGGCTGGATGTTCTGCTGCGCATTGGACCGTGGGTGCATGGCGAATGCCGTAACGGAGGGTTTCCGGATTGGCTGCTGAAAAAACCATTTCCGTTGCGAAAAAGCAATGCAGGATATATGGAACTGGTGCGGCAGTGGTATGGCCACATCTATAAAGAGGTGCAAGGACTCTTTTATAAGGATGGCGGTAATATTATCGGCATTCAGGTGGAAAATGAGCTGACGGATGATGCACAACATTTGCTCGACCTAAAAAAGCTGGCAGTCGAAATCGGCTTTGAGGTTCCGCTGTACACTGTGACCGGATGGAACAGCCTTTACGGCGCTAAAATTCCGGTAGAGGATGTCCTGCCTGTTTTTGGAGCATACGTTGATGCGCCGTGGGCAGACACTTTGGAACAGCTTCCGCCTTCGCCGCATTTTGTGTTTGATTCCATGCGGAACGATGCGGCAATCGGAATGGACCAAATTATACAAGCACCGGAAGACGGCTGGATCTTGCCCTATGAGCGATATCCATTCGCCACCTGTGAGCTTGGTGCAGGATTACAGCCGACCCATCACCGCCGGATGATCGTATCAGCACAGGATGCTTATGCGCTTTCGCTTGTTAAACTGGGCAGCGGAAATAATCTGGTTGGCTACTATATGTATCATGGTGGGATCAACAAGATCGGAGAACTTTCTACCTTCAATGAAAGCCGCGCATCAGGATACCCCAATGATTGCCCGATTTTATCGTACTTTGAGCACACAGCAATATCGTCCTATGGAGAAACAGGAGAAACTTATCGCAAACTGAACCTGTTGCATTTGTTTCTTCACGACTTCGGCTCTCAGCTTGCACCGCTGCCCTATGTAGCATCGCAGGTACATCCCAAACCGGAAGATACTTGTACATTGCGGTATGCTATGCGTACCGATGGCTCCAAGGGTTTCGTTTTTGTAAACCAATATCAGCGACTGCATAAAATGAAACCGTTGGAGGATGTCCGGCTGGATACGGGAAGCGTTCAGTTCCCGGCGCTGAAGATTACCGACGGAGCATCTTTCATTCTTCCGTTTAATATTCCATTGGGAAACGTAAAGCTCCGGTATGCTACGGCGCAGCTGCTCTGCCGCACGGGTGATACATGGTTCTTTACCGAGATAGAAGGAAATTCGCCGGAATACTGTTTGGATGGTGAGATCTATCGTCCGGAACAGCTGCCGGATGTTCATAGGGTAAAGGACAGCTGCATTGTGACTCTGCCAAAGGAGCAGGCACTGTACTTGAGAAAGCTGCACGGTAGTGTTTTTCTGGGAGACCAGTGCGACTTGTATTGGATGGATGAACTGATCCATGCCGTACAACCCGGAAGTTTCAGTTATATGGAATGGAATGGGACGCATTTTATCCATCAGGAACAGCGCAAAGAATATGTCCCTGCACAGCTGGAAGAAACTTCCCTGAAAGACCTTGCGTTCCTCCCTCCATACTGGGATGAATTACAGTTGAACGGACCACGGAAGGTTCTTTGCAAAAAGATATCGGTCACGACTCCGGAAGGATTTGTGGAAATAAGCGATGTTTGCGATGCTGCACAAATTTATGCAAATGGTGTGCTTGCAGCAGATGAATACTATTGTGGTGTTCCATGGCGAATTCCGGCAAATCTCTTATATGGAAAAGAATGCTATTTGTTCCTTTCTGAGATCAAGAATGATTTTTACCGTGAGTTTTGAATCTGGTTGATTGAAAAGTTGAGATAAACAAAATATACAAAGGACCCGCTCGTCTGGCAGAAACGTCAAACGAACGGGTCCTTCCTTTGTATCAGAGCAAATGATTTAATCCAGCCGGAACACCTGTTCCAGCTTGGGCTGTGCGACGGTCACATGGTCCATTTCCGGCCAGATCTCTGTGTGACGTTTCTGGTATTCGGCCTTGCAGCCGGGCTTGATGCGGCCTTTCCATGCCATGTGTTCCATGCTCTGCTCCTTAGTTGAGGAACTTCTCGTTCAGGGTCACGCCGAAGTCGCGGGCAATGGCACGCAGATCGTCACTGATGATATCTGCCGCATTTTTTAATATTGTCAATATCGGTTGACCGGTAAAACTCAACGAGTAACCCCATCATGCGGCTATTGTCTGAGCAGCATAGAATGCTTTTCGGCAATTCCTGCAACAACTGTAAGCAGCACAGAACGCCCCGACCCTACGCAGAGGGGTCGAGGCGTTCTGTGCTTGAAAGAAAAAAGAAAAAAGAAACTTAACCGGCTGCTGTTTCAGCCTGGGAGGTGGCGTTGTTTTGGGCGGGCATTTGCGGCGGGTTGCCGGAGGGTGTGCCCGTGGGCTTTTCCGGCGGGGTGCCGCCCTGCTGCCCGTCAGGAGCCTGCCCTCCGGGAGCGCTGCCGTTCATGGCGGGCGGAGTCTGCCCGTTTGCGCCGTCCGGCGGGGTCATGCCGTTCTGCCCGCCGCCCATGCCGCCAAAGCTTGCACGGGATGTACCGGTCTGGGCAGTAGCAGTGGCAAGGGCGGTGCTGCCGGTAGCAAGCGTATAGTCACTGTCGGCGGTAACGTCCGGTGCACAGTAGAACACATAGCTTGCGTCACACAGGGCGGTGCCGCTGTACACGGTATTGCCGTCGGCATCCGTGATGGTAAAGGCGCTGTCCCCCGTCAGGCGCACGGTGCTGTCTGCCCCCATGCCGCCGCCATAGGTCACATAGCCCTGTGAAGCGTCAATGGTGTAGCCCATACCCGCGCCGCCGCCTGCTGCCAGCACCGTACCGCCGGTAATGGTAATAGTACCGTCCGCATCCAGCGGTTGGTTATCGGCGGCGTTGGCTGTCCACACGGCAATGCTGCCGCCGGAGATGGTCAGGCTGCCGTTGGAATCAAAGCCGTCACCCCCGGAGGTGTAGGCGGTGATGGTGCCGCCAGAGATGTTCATACTGAAATCGTAGTCGGTCAAATCACCGTTGGCGGCGTTCATGCAGTCATCCGTGGCGGTGATGTCGATGGTGCCGGAAAAGATGTTCAGCGTTGCACCTTCCA
>ERZ1035032.467-NODE-467-length-32357-cov-11.964708_pt1 | contig 32357 bp, 47 predicted proteins | sample MGYA00520693_ERZ1035032 | MGnify/ENA primary metagenome ERZ1035032 (study PRJEB33766, sample SAMN09781740) | gut metagenome | biome: gut microbiome | host: Homo sapiens | place: Madagascar | study: EMG produced TPA metagenomics assembly of the PRJNA485056 data... | reverse complement strand
TAGCTTTTAAGCCTTTTATTTAGAATTTACCAGCCTTTGCTGCTTCCTCTACGGAGACAGTAACCCCAGTAAATACTATACTTATAAGCCCTATTGTTAGTTACTAGGCTGTTACTCCCTGCGTCTTGCTGTGTCTCGTGTTTTCTCTTCATTCCCATTATATCATAGCTTTTGTGGGTGTTCAATGTTGCCCCTTAATACTGTAAGAGCCTCGCGCACCTTGTCTGCCGTTATACTGTCTTGACATAACGCCTGCTGTATCTTAATATTCCGCTCTTTGCTATATAGCGGGCACAGCCCGCAGCCGTCCACTATGGTACAAGCTGCGCGCGCCGTTATTGTCTGTTGTGCTGTGATCTCGTCCATAAGCTCGCCTTACTTGCAAAGCTCGTTAACTCTTGCCTGCACTTCGCCGTAATTATAGCCTGCCGCCTCTAAGCGCTTCTTACGCTCTGCTCCGTTTCCCCAGTCGCCGCTAAGTACTTCCTTTGCAACTTCCTCTGCGCTCTTAAGGGCTGGCTTTGGCTGTTCTGGCTGCTTGCAAAGCTCGTCTACTCTCGCCTGCACTTTGCCGTAATTGTAGCCTGCCGCCTCTAAGCGCTTCTTACGCTCTGCTCCGTTTCCCCAGTCGCCGCTAAGTACTTCCTTTGCAACTTCCTCTGCGCTCTTAAGGGCTGGCTTTGGCTGTTCTGGCTGCTTGCAAAGCTCGTCTACTCTCGCCTGCACTTTGCCGTAATTGTAGCCTGCCGCCTCTAAGCGCCGCTTACGCTCTGCTCCATTTCCCCAGCTACCCTTAATCACTTCGCGGGCTACCTCGTCCACGCTCTTAGAGGCTGGCGCTGGTGTAGGCTCTGCTGGCTGTGCTCCTGCCTCGTATGTAATGTATGGCAGCTTTCCGTGCTTAGTCCAAGCTCTGCCGCTATATCCTGCCTTGTCTCCGATATTCTTAACGGCTGTGATCTGCACCTTATTTGCAAACGTTGGCGAGCACTCTACAGCAAGCCCATTACCGATGTATACGCCAATATGCCCCTTAAGCCATACTGCCTCGCCTACTTCGATGCTAGAAAAGTCGGTAGATGCCTCGCTGCACTTTTCTACCATTGCGTCCGCGCCAATATCTGGCACTCCGTTACTTGCGTATGTAGCGCCGCCGTATGCTGCGCTTGTGTCTCCATTCCAGCCCCAGAGCACGCCCTTAATAAGGCACACACAGTCAAAGCCGAAAGTATCAGCACTTGCCGCCTTAATCATAGCTGTACGCGCTGCCTGCTTATTGTAATCGTGATTGTTGCAGTATCTCTGCTTATTCGCATCTGTCATAGGTGCGCCAAAGCAACCCATTACATAGAGTGTCTTATAGTTTACTGCAATATCCTTTAACTTTGCTACAAATTCTGTATTTTTCATAGTCTTAACCTCACTTTCTTTCTTCTCGGCGTATTCGTCATAAAATGCGCCGCCGTATGTTGTTCTCTTGATCTGTACCAGTTCGCTAGTATCTGCTGGGCGTTCATACTGCAATAGTATTGCGTCCGATGCCTCGCGCACGCTCTTTGCGTTCTTAAGGACTTTCATAACGCCGCTATATCCCTGCAATTCCTGCCATAAAAAGCCTAGCTGCATATCCAAGTTGCCTATGCTGCTGCCGTATGCCTTGCAGTAGTTTAATAGTGCCTGCTTTCTTTTAGTCCTTATTCTTAAATCTTTCGTATAAGTCCTTTGTGCTCTCCCAGCCATACATAGCAATATACGCTACGATAAATGCGCCAAAAAATGCAAGCGCTATGTAGTACCAGTACAACGGTGCTGCTGTGATCGCAAAGTATATAATTACCGCTGCGATGCAAACCACCATAGATACTATGATAGTCCAGAGCTTAGTAGGCACTTTCTTTACAAATGGCAGCTCTTTTGTAAGCTCCACCATAATAACCACCATAAAGGCAAGTGCCCCTAGGGTGCCAATAATCGCCGTTGCGTTCTGTGCCAGTAAATCAAACATAGTATTTTACCTCTCTTTCTTATTCTCTGCTGCGCAGCGCCTCTTCTATGTGGTTAAGTCGCTGCTCGTGTTCGTCTATTCTTTTGTGTTCGCTCTTGTAGCTCTGCTCTAGGATAAGTAGCTTGTCGTGGTTTTCCCGCGTGTCCTGCTTTACGCTGTTGATCTCTGCTTTTATGTCCGAAAGCATTGACTTTATATTATCCAGCGCAATTAAAATACCCGTCTGCTCTGCCGTCTCTTTTCTGGCGTCCTCTTCGTCCTTTTCCTTGTCGGTTTTGGCTGCTCGTGTTCCGTTTCTCGCAATGTTGGCTATATTTGCGATGCACATTACAAGAGAAACTGCCAGCGCTGCTATGGCTATATAGTTTGTCGCTGTCATTCGCCCGCTCCTTTCCCGCTTGCCGTTCTGGCTAACGCGTTTATTTTTGCTCTTAGGTTGTAGCTGTCCGCGTGTTCTGCGTGCCCCGTCCAGCTCTGCAAACTCTTTAGTAGTTCCTCTTTGGTTAATTTTCCTGTGATATATTTTCTTATTTTCCTTTTCATACGCTTAACGCTGTCGTGCCTTACTTTTCTATGCGTAGGTCGGTGGTGATAGCCTACAAAGTCTACGCCGTCCTTGCAGCATAATATAGTTGTCTTAGGGTTAAGCTCTAACTTAAGCACTTTTGTAATGTATTCCTCTATTTCTGCTAGCCACCTGCGCAGCTCTAGGCTTAAAATAAAACGCCGTCCCTACTCTTTTGTTACTTTTTCTGCTTTACTTCCTCTATTAGTTTGCTTAATAGTACGCCTATCTCCGTTAGCTTTTTACAAGTCTCGCCGTAGTGTTGGGCGTTCATCGCGCTATACTTAAGGTCGTTTGCAAGTCTTATGCAGGTCTTAAGCTGCATTTCTTGTAGTGCTCTGCAAGCTAAACTTTTCAAACTTTGGGTACTTACTAAGCAATGGGTAGAGGTAAAGCAGGAAGTCGTATATCTTTTGCTCTAATATTTCTGTCTTTTCCTGCATCGTCTACCCTCGCTAGGTCGCTGGGCTTTCGCCCGCTCTCTACAAACTGTCACACGCGCCACGCGCGCCACGGCTGCCGTCGACAAGCCAAGGGCAATTGTGGCAACCCAACGTGCGCGTACCAGCACGAGCGCCAATGTTCCAGTAGCCGCCCGCAACCAGCGCAGCTATTGAGTGTGCGTAGTACTCGTAAATATTGCCGCTTGCTATGTCTGCATCTTCTCCGATAAGTAACGGGCTAGCAGTGTCCCACGCCCAGTTTACGCTTGGGTGGTATGTGGCGTTAGTAGCGTGCTCTGCTCTTGTAATAATCTCGTCCAACCATTCCAGTACATTACCTACGGCGTCTCTTACTCCTACGGCACTAACTGCCTTTGCTACATTGCCCGTAGTTGTTCTGCCTTTGTTGGTTGTCGCAGTCCAAGCATAATCATTAGAGCTGTCTAAGCCCTCTGGGCTGCCGTATGCGTACTGTATGTACTCCTGCAAGTTAGGCATACGCTTACCGCTTTTCTGTAATCTGTGCACAAAATCGTACCAGTTTAAGCCCTCGCTACCCGTCATAGGTGTGGCTCCATACTTAGACTGCAAGCCGCCTTTTCCGTCATTGCTGCTAAGGTAAATGTCTACCCAAGTGCCGCCGCCAAGGTATACCATACCCTCTGGCGCGCATTTTGGGCGGTGTCCCAAGGTCCACACAGAGCGCGGTACTATTCCATCATATATATTATTCTGCCAGCCGCTACCTTTTACTGTGCCGCTCGCATTTACTGGCTTGCCCGTTGTAGCGTCAACGCCTCTTACTTTTCCGTAATGAAAGCCGCCAAATTTTCGGCTGTTTAATGCAGTCCAGCCCGCAGGGTAGGTGCTGTTAAGGGAAATTTTATAAACCTCGTCTGCATCTTTGTTGCCGCTATCGCAGACATATACATAATAGTCCTTGCCAACTGTAAAGCTGCTGCCAGTATCTAAGTTGGCTGCCGTTAAAATAGTCTGCTTTGTTTCAAATACGCCAGTACCCGCAATAGAAATTACGCAGCCCTCTACTATAGTTAGCTGCTGTGCGCCGCTGCATACTATGTACTCTTTGCTCGGCGCTACAATATCGCTAATCAGCGCCGCCTTGTTTACGTTAAAGCAGGCGCGGCGGTCTGTCTTTGTAATGTCGTCTACTAATAATCTACTCATACTGTTTTAATACCCCCTTGATAGCCTTAATATCTTCCTCGGTCATACCTACAAGTGCCAAGTTATCTACGCTGCTAATTATATGTATTGCCTTTTCTGTCTCTGGTACTGCTGCCGATAACATAAGCTGCATTGTGTCTGGCTCGTCTGTGGTCGCGCTATGTGTTCCTACTGCGTTCCTAATCTCGCCAGTAACATTACCACAGTAGAACGCCGCGCCTATTGTTACCTCTGGGCATAGCATAATATGTACGCTCTTGCCGTCTGCACTTCTTGATAATATAGCGGTGTGTATGTATCGCTGCTCTTCCAGAGCGTTTAGCGCCTCAATAAGTCCCGCTGCGTCTAAGTCTCTCGCCTGCACCATTGCAAGGCAGTTGTAGTAGTCCTCTTTTGTGTTAAAACTGTTAGGATAACCTTTCACTTTGCTACCTCTCTTTCTTTATTAGCCTACTAAGTATGTACCGCCAAGGTAACAAGCTCCAAGCCAAGCCTCGGTAGTAATACTGGTGCGCTCTACTAATTCTTTTTGCAGGCTGTCTACTGTGCTCTGTAGTTCTTCTACCTCTGCCTGCAAGTTTCCTGCTGCCTCTTCTGTTAATATTCCTTTTAATGTTTCTACCCAGCTTTCAAAGCTAGCCTGCTGCTCGTCTCGGTATGTATCAAGCTGTGCCTCAAACTCTTCTAACTTCTTTGTAGCCTGCTGCTCGTCTGCTGATATTGTGCTTAAGTAGTTCTGGTACTCTGTAAGCACCTGCTTATTGTAGCTTGTAAAAAAATCGTTAAACTGCTGCGTAAGTACGCTTGCGTCTATCTGGTCTATAACTCCCGTTACAATACCGCAAAGGCTGCTATTGTATCTCTGGTCTGTTATATTAGCTGTCTGTATGCTAAGTACTCCCTTGCCTATGTATATGTCTGCAAGCACTAAGTCGTATATCTCATTGCTGCGGGTTATTGCTCTTGCTGTTGGTTTTGCCGATGCCGTACCTTTTAATACAGCTATATACATTGCTCTTGCTGCTAAGTCCCAGCGTAGTACTACTCTGTCGTATCTGTTAAGTGCTCCGTCTGCCGTTTCCAGAGTTAAAGCGTAATCCTGCTCATTTCTGAAAGCATAGCCGTTAATAAAGCCAAAGCCTGCCTTTACAAATACCTGCATACCCTCACCTATAACAACCTGCAAGCCGTTATTTTGCGCGTTTGGGAATACTCCGTTTTTTATGAATGTTGAGAAGTACCAAGCCCAGTCCTCGGCTTTATATACTCTGTCGTGATCTTTACTGTTGAATGGTAAATAATTCACTCTGCTACCTCACTTTCCTAATTTTATCTATAAGGCTTGGCGTGTTCTCTCCAAAAGTAACCTCTATGGTATGTGTGCCTTTTTGCCATACCTCGCTTACTTCTGTTATACGGGCGTCTAGCCTTATACCCCAGTCTCGCTCTTGACAAGTAACCCTATCTCCTATATCAAAATCGCGCTTATATCTTAGGTTTGATGTAATATTTATAGAACTGTCAAAGTTTACATTCGCGTCATACGCTGCAAGCTCTGTTATGCTCTGGCTGCTTAGCATATTCTTATATGTTGCCAGCGCTATAGTTTGCTGCTGTCCTGCATCGTCTGTGTATGATCTGTCTATATCGCTTTCTAAAGCTACCTCTTCAAGTCTTAAGCCCGTAAGCCCCTCGCCGTCCCTAGTAACTACTGGCGCTACTGTTTCGTCGTCCGCTGCTTTTCCTATCAAATACATAAAGTTTTTGTAGTTCTCGCTGCTGTATTCGTATGCTCGACTGTTGATATTGTCAAACTCGCTACTAAATATGCACGGCTTAAGCCCCGCTGTATTCCCTACAGTTCTATCTATCCCTTTGTATAAGTAAAATCCGTATGTCCTATTCTGCTCGTTAACCAGTATGTCGTAGCCTAGTTTTCCACTTTGTGCTAAAGCCTTTGTCTCTGTGCCAAGGCTTGCGTATGCGTCGTTGCTGTAGCTTACTGCCGTCCCGCCATAGTTTGCCTGCTGCATTATGGTAAATCTTTCAAAGCGGCGCTTTTGGCTTGCGCTGCTGCCGCAATTTCTCTGTACTTGCTTATTTATTATATTTTGTACTGTGTCCGTAGTTACTAGCTGTGGTGTTATTACTCTTTTATCCAGCCAGTAGCTTAATGTATAGCCCTGCGCCTCTATCTGTTCCTCTCCCTGCTCGTCCTTTTCGATATGGGTATACTTTATAACTGCTGCCCTACGCCATTTGCTGCCGTCGCTGTCCGTATATGCTACTGTCCCGTCGTGTATAGTAAGTATATTGTCCTCTACAAGCAGTTTTAAGTTATTCTTTGTCGCAGGTGCAAGTATTGAGATATTGCCTACCGCAAAATACCTTATATTGAGTATTGCGCTGGCTATCTCGTCCGCTATTCCTAAAGGCTCTAGGTCTAGGTTAAATACTCTTATTTCCATAGGCTTACACTCCTAAATATTGTGGGTTGTAGTATATGCTTACCTCTAAGTTATCTACTCCGCTTGCCGCATCATATCTATAGATATTGTCGCCAATCCCCAGCGCCATAAAAGTACTGTCTACATCAATATCCTTAAAGCAATCTATTACTTCCCCGTTTCTCTCCAATGCCGCGCCCTTATTGCCGTACTCGGTGTTAACTGTGATCACATCGCCCGCCTGCATCGTTCTATTTATTTGTATAAATTCGCCAGTTTCAACATTGAGTAGCACGGGATTTTCAAGCACCCCAAGCGCCGTAAACTTTATGCGCATACCCGTAGATACATCGCCAGCGTTGTAGCAGTCTACTATTACGCTTTCTTCCCTATAGCCAAATACCATACTATCTGCGCTATCTTCGTCTATTTCTGTTGGAAATTCCCAAGCGCCTACCCAGCTTGCTATCTCTTCTTTTGTCTCTGTTTCGTCCTGCCAGAATGGGTTAAGTGCCTTAAAGGCTATGTCGTATTCTAATAGGACTTTCTTTTTGTAAAAGTCTGGTTTATCGTCTATTCGTACCTCTATAACCTTTGTAAAGCCTTGGTATTCATACTTAAGCTCTCCTTTAAGTTCTGGGTTTAATATTCTAAGGGCTTTGCGGCGCAGTTCTATAGCCCGCGCCTTATCCCTTGTATTTATAGCCCCTTTTACTGTAATGTCCCTAGCCTCTATGCGCTGCCCCGTGAAAGTGTCGCCGTGCTGCTGGGCGCTGTTCGTGCTATATATTTTATTATCTACTCCAGCTAAGCCCGTGGCATCTTTGCTTACATTGCAAAAGTACACGCTAGATGTACTAAACTCTAAGCTGTCGCCTAATTCATTTGTGTATGTAAGTTTCTCATATTCCACACGCTACACCGCCCTTGCTATTAGTTTGAAATTCTTAGCAGCCTGCTTTTGCTGGGCTGCATAGTCTGTCTCATTTGCATATATATACTGGTTGACTACTACGCCACCTGCGCCGCCCTTTGGCTTGTCTGTGTCGTCGTCCCAGTCTCCCCAGTCGTCTATATCTTCCGGGTGCATATTTACTCTTGGGTTTACATCAAATTCACTAGGTACGCTGTCGTTAATCATTTTGTTAACATCTTCCATACCCTCGCTAAAGCCTACGCCTATACCCTTTGCAAGGTATATACCTACTTGGTCGCGCATAACCCTAGACGGGCTGTGTATTCCAAAAAAGCCCTTAATGCCGCTTAGAATAGCATCGCCAAAGCCCTTGATCTTATCAAGTACCCAGTCTTTGGCGTTATTTATACCATTCCATAAGCCCTGCACCAGATTTTTACCTATGTCGGTTATTTTATTCGGCAAGTCCTTAAAGCCGTTAACGACACACGTTACTACATTTTTAATGCCCTCTACTGCCTTTGCTTTCATATTTGTACCCCAAGTAGCAACCTTTGTTACAGCTCCTACTATGGCGTTCCATATCTTGCTTGGCAGCTCTTTAACGATGCTTATAACATTGCTAACCATTGTGCTTATTACTTCTTTTGCCTTAGCTCCCACATTTGCGCCCCAAGTCGCTATTTTGTCTACTGCGCCTATAATTGCGTCCCATATTTTCTGCGGCAACTCTTTTATAAAGTTAATGATCGTAGTTACGATGCTTAAGGCGCTCTCGCCTATCTGTGGTAACCAGCTTGCTATAGTATCTACCAGAGTAAGCAATACCGCTGGCAATGCCTCTACCAGTTTAATTATAAGCTCTGGTATTGCCTCTACCAGTTTCATAAATAAAGTTATGCACATTTCCAGCATTTGCGGCAGCCAGCTTGCTATAGTATCTATAAGCGTTGTAATGATTGTAGGTAATGCCTCAATCAAAGCCGTTATAATGTCTGGTATCGCATCTACTAAACTCATAAGTAATGTAATTGCCGCGTCCAGTATCATAGGTACGGCGTTAAGCAATGCCTCTATGATCGTGTTAATGATTGTAGGAAAAGCTGCTATAAGCGCCTCTATGATTGTTGGTATCGCATCTACCAGCGCCATAAGCATTGTAATTGCTCCCTCTAAGATAATAGGCAACGCCGCTATAAGCGTATCTACAATACTCTGTATCAGCTCTGGCAGCTTGTTAATAATTTCCACTATCACGACTGGGATAGCGTCCACTATTGCTGTAAATAGTGTAACTGCTGCCTCTAATAGCTGTGGTATGCTCTGTATCAGCGTATCTGTTATATTGAATACAATATCTACTACCGCTGGCAACAATTCTGGTATAGTGTTTGCTATGCCGTTTATAAGCTGCGTTATGATTTCTACGCCACAGTCTAATAAGGCTGGTAGCTGTTCTATTAGCATACCTACAAGCGTTGTTATTGTTTCCAGCACTATTGGTGCTAGTGTCGGTAGCGCTTGTATTATTCCGTCTGCAAGTGCTGATATAATCGACGGCGCAGCCTCTAATACTGCTGCCGCTATACTTCCTATGAGCTGCACTAGCTGCGGTATAACGCTTGTTATGTTTCCTATAAGGTCGCTTACTCCGTTTTTTATTTCTTCTGTAGCTCCGTCGTTTCCTGCCATGAGGTCGCTTAGCCCGTCCATTATCATTGTGATAGCTGGTAGCATTTCGCCTACTATGCTGTTTTTGACGCCGCTAAAAGTCCATTGCAGGCGGCTTAGGCTGTCCTCAAAGGCTGCACTTGCCGCTACTGCGTCGTCGCTCATGAGCATCCCGTATTTTTCTGTTTCGTCCATAAGCTGCTTAATTCCGTCTGCTCCAGAATTAAGCAACGGCAATAGTTCTGCTGCGCTTTTTCCAAAGATTTCCTGCGCTGCTGCGTTTCGCTTGGTTTCGTCTTTCATTCCTGCCAACGCGTCTATGCTGTCAAGTAGCACCTGCTCTGTGCTTTTTACGCTGCCGTCCGTATTTTTTAGTGATACGCCGATACTTTCAAAGCTAGCGCCTGCTCCTGCTGCTCCCTGCGATGCTTTCCCCAGCTCTGTTGTAATGTTCTTTATGCCTTTTGATAAGTCGCTTACATTGCTACCGCTACGCTCGCAGGCGTAGCTTAACTGCTGATATAAGCCTGCGCTTATCTGCATCTTTTGGCTTTCTTTGTCTATCTCGTCGCCTGCCGATGCCGTATCACTTGCCATATTATATATGGCTTTTCCTGCTGCTACGGCTGCTGTGCCTATTGCTGCTACAGCTCCCGCCGCTACCTTTGCCACATTTCCTACGATGCTGCCAAAGTTGCTAAACTTGCTACTTGCATCGTCTGCCTGCTTTCCGCTATCCTCTACCTCGTTACCCATACTGTCCGCTGCTGTTTCTGCCTTATCCAGCTCGGTTGCAGTCTTTTTAAGCTCGCTTTCAGTATTTACTAACGCTGTTTTCTGGTTGTTAAGCTGCGTTTCCAGCCTCTTAGCCTCGTCGCTATTATCGCCTAGCTCTTCTTTGCACTTTGCAAGTGCTTTTTCGGTAGCCTCTACCTTCGCCTTTTGCTGGTCGTATATCTTCCCCAGCGTTTCCTGCTTGGCTTTTAGGCTGTCAATGCTGCCGCCGTTGGCTTTGTATTCCGCGCTTACCAATTTCATTTCAGAGCCTAATACTTTAAGCTCGCTGTTAATATTTTTTACAGCCGCTTTATACTCTGCCTCGCCGTCAAATTTTACTTTTGTACCTATTGTCTTAGTGGTATCTGCCATATATTAAAAGCCCCCTAGTGCCTTGTCTATGTCGTCAATATATCTACTCTTTTGTGATTGTGTAGTATTGCCGCCGTTAAACTGCAAAGGGTTGTACTCTTTATGGTACTTAAATAGCTTTAGTATCTTATATGGTGTAAGTTTCCAAGCCTCTTGCTCGGTAAATCTTAACATTGTTACTGCTATGTATAACAAGCGCGCAGTATCTAATTTTCCTGCGCGCTCTGTCTGTTTCCCTCGTCGTCCTCGGTGTCGTCTGCGCCCGCCTCTGTCTCTTCTGTCTCTGGCTGTTCTTCTCCACCATTTACACCAAACGCAAACGACTTATATATAGCCGTCTTAATCATTCCGATGTTTCCTAAGTGGATCAGCTTACCTACTTTCTGCTCTGTAAGCTCTGGCTCTCCGTCCTCTAAGCCCTCGTTGATAAGCATAGTAAGCAACCAACGCAAATCCTTAAAAATATCCTTGTTGTTTTCGTTAAAAATATCGCTCAACTTGTCGTAGCCGCCGTACTTGTCCTGCAATTCGTCTAACGCGTTCAGGCTGAATAATAAGTAATAGTCTTTGCCGTTTAATGTGATTGGGTATCTTCCGTCTTTTATCGCACTCATATTTTTACCTTAAGGCGCAGTCAAGGCAGACGCGCCCGTACCTTTCTTAAACTTTTACGCTGCTTTCTGGTATGTCTTTACTTTTGTGAACCAGCTAGCCGCTACCTTATCTGTAGGTAAGCCTGTGTAGTCCGCTTTCCATTTTCCAGACGCCTTAGACTTACTAAAAGTACCCTCGATTGTCGGCGTCTTAAACTCGATGCTTTCCCCCTTGGTTGCAAAGCTATCGTTTGGTACTTTGAATTTTCCGCGCAATAACCAGATATAGCGGTACTTACCGCCCATCTTTTTAGCTCTAAAGCCTACAGCTACATATGGCGGCTCGTCTGTATCTCCTGCGTAAAGTACGCCGTCGTCGTCTACTTCCTGCCCTAACAAGTCCTCTAATACTTCGTTAGTAAGCTCCTTAACGCCAAGGGACAGCGTACAGCTCGCAAACTCGCTTACATTCTCGCTAAGTGCATCGTCTGCATAAAGCGTAGCGTCTGCTGTCGTTACTGATAAGTCCGCAGTCATTGCCTCGCTCATTTTTTTAGGCGCTCCGTATGTTTCTACGCCGCCCTCTTCTGTAATGATCGCGTAATAAAGGTCTTTAAGTCCAATAGTCATTTTATCGCTCCTTTATAATCTGAATTGTTATAGGCACTTGCCAATAGCCCGTATCGGTTTCGTAGTTCTCGCCGTCTTGGCTGTTGATGTAGTACCCTGCTGCCTCTAATGTGTCTATAATCTTTTGTAATATGTCCTCAAAGTCGGACTTGCTGTATAGCGTCACTCTGTAGGTTTCTTTTCCTACCTGCTGCACATCGTCTGCCCTTATTGCGGCGCCACCCATAATGCGGGTAAAAGTGCAATACTGGTTAGGTTTATCCTTGCCCGTATATACTCCTCTTTCTGTAGGCAGTAGCGTTGCAAGTGTATCTTTAATACCCGTCATATATGTACCTCGCTTTCTCTTAACTAAAGCTATTGTCTACATATTTATCCCATATTGCTTTAGCCTTGCTGTATGCTGGCTCTTCGGCTTTTTCTAAGGCTTGCGTAAGCCAAGGCCTGGCAGCCAATGAGCTTGTGCCATATTCAAAGATAAAGCCTATAGTCGCATAGCGTACATTGCCTTTGCTGCTCTTTCCTTTTCTCTTTTTCCCACCGCCGCCATAATCTGCCTTGTGATCTGCGCGCCCCTCTGGCACTATTTCAATAACCAGTGCGGTATCTTCCTGCTTTATCTCGCTTGCTGTCAAGCTCGCTATAAAGCCGCCCGTCTTTCTTATCCCATAGCCTGCCGCCGCCGTTTTTTCCGCGTTAAGGTATTCCTCTGCCGATGCTGTAAGCATTTCTTTTACTGTCTCGGTTGCTCTTTCCTCTTGTTTCCTAAAGGCTGCGGCTAATTCCTCTAAGCCCTCTGTATTCAACTCTGCCATAGTTACCCCTCGCTTTCTTTCGGCTGTTGCCTTAAGTCGCTTAGTGTAAGCTCTGTTACCTCGTCGTTTATTTCGTAATGCTTAAGTATTGTGTATCTCTTTCCCTCAAGCTCTGCTATTGCTTCGTTGCTGTAGTCTATTGCGTATACCTCTGCCTTAAACTCTACCGATATACCTAACTGCTGGCTCTTGTAGTATTCGTTGTAACCTATTGGCTTTTTATTGCAGAATACAGTATTTTTCTTTTCTGTAGCGGCGTTAGGGAAGCCGTTACTATTTACCCTTTCCTCTGGCATTTCCAGAGATATAAGCGTTATTTCATCAGCCCATAACGCCATAGTTATTCCTCGGTGTCCGTTTCGGCTACCTTGGCGGCGTTGTAGTCTCCGTCTAGGCTTAAAGACATTTTTTGCAAATCGTAAGACTGCCTATACTGCTCGCCTTTGCCGTTAAAATTAAAATCTGCTCTACAGTACAACCTTATAGCCCTAACTATTAGCGCGTCTGTTTCGTCGATATTGACTACCCCCGCTGCCTTAAGGTCTAGCTCGCACGCCTCTATAGTGTCGTTAATTTCTGTAGTAATAGCCTCGTTTTTACTGCTTATGCGCAGGGCGCTACGCATCTGCTCTGTTAAAGTTGTTGCCATTGCCTGCGCCTCGCTTTCTTACACTCTTTTTACAAGATTTTTTTCTAAAAGCAGCGCCGCGCGTTCTGGTGTTACCTCGTACTCTTCCCCAGTCTTTACAATTCTGTCAAACTGCAAGTCTTTGTAGTTCTGAATACAAGCCACCTTTACCAAGTCGCTTGCTGGCTGCTGTGTATTCTGCTGCCCGTCTGTGTCTGTCGGCTCTGTTTCTACCTCTGCACAGCGTGCGGCTATTTCCTTCTTTGTACCCTCTGTGCTTACTCCCAGCTCTGTTGCTAACTTCTCTAAGTCCTCTTTGTTGTATTTCTCCAACTGCTTAGCGTTTAAATGTCCTTTCATACTTTTACCTCACTTTCTAACAATACTGGCGCAGTTTCCCGCGCCAGCTCCTTATGATCTCTTAGGCTGCCTCGATCTTCTTAAGGATAACTAAGCCGTTGCCGTCTACTACCTTGCCGTCTGCAAGCATAATGCCCTTGGTAATCTGATCGTCGTTGTCGTTGTCCTCGTACTTCTTGATGCCGATAGCATAATTAGTGTTGAGGTCGTAGTTAGCGAAATCAAAGATAAATGCAAACTTATCATTTGCATTTGCTGTTGAGAAGTTAGGCAGGTGCTCTGTAAGTACTACCTCTCTGCCAAGTAAGTAGCGCTCTGGCTTTCCATTTACGCCGTAGTTAACGCGGGCGATAGGCTGCCCCTGCTTATCCGTCATTCCGACATAACCCATAAATGTCTTTTTAGACATGCACCACTTGGCGGTAGTCTCGTAAGCCTCTGGTACTGCTGCCTCTGCTCTTACAAGGCTGTCGTAGTCCTGCGCTGCCACTTCTACAATTTCTGCGTACTCTGTGCTTGTGATGATACCCGTAGGCTGTCCCGTGCCAGTACCAGCTACAATGGCTTTTTCTAAAGCCTTTACCATAGCCTCTACGATATTGTTTACAAGCAATGTCTCAAATGCAGCGATAGACATAGTATCTGTCTCAAAAGATACAGATATAGCGCAGCGTAACTTATGGTATGCAAAAGTAATGTTGCCGCCTGTATATTTCTGCTTATCGCTACCTTTTCCCTCTGCAACCCAAGTAGCAACTGGCTTAAGCGTCTGCTTTGGGATAGATACGCCGCCCTTGTACGCTGTCTTAGTGACAAGCGCATAGATGCCGCCTACGCTTTCCATTTTGCTAACAATCTTGTCTAAGATTGTTGTAGGTACTACCGCGCCTACATCGGTTGTCTTTGTGTTCTGATCTTCTCTGTACTCCGTAGGGATAGCTGTACCCCTTGTGACATACTGCATAAACGCCTTACGATATGCCATGGTCCCGTACTTGTTCTCTCCCTTATCGTCCTTGTCTTTGTCAAAGGCTCTAAGTACTGTAGGCTCTGCGCCGTCTACCTGCTCGCCTGCTGCAATGGTGGCAAGTAATGCGTTTCTCTTTTCTACCACTGCGTCGATAGCTGTGCGCTCTGTCTGTAACTCTCCTACCTCTTTCTCAAGTGCCGCCAGCTCTTCCGCTGTAAGCTCTGCTGCTCTTGTTTCAAGCTCTGTTTTAATCTGGGCTAATCTTGCCTCAATCTCTTTGCGTCTGTTCATTTTCTTACTCCTTTTCGCAATAATTTATAGTGATACTCTAATCTTTAGTGCCGCTGCGCGTCTCTCCAACAACTCCCGCTGCTCTGCCTCGCGTCTCCCGCTCGCAAAGTTGCGCGCTGCTATATTAGTGGCGTCGTTAGCAGGTATGCTTACTGCGCTCACATCATATACTTTTTTAACTCTCAATATAGTACGGGTATGCGTCTCTCTGTCGTAGCTGTCCTCTGCTACCACGAAAGCCCATGACATTTTAGTTATCATGCCCGCGCTAATATCTTGGTGCAGCCCTCTTGCTAAGTCTGTCCTGCCTAAGTCTGCGGCTATAAATAAGCCTTGGTCGTTTGGCTCGATGATAAGCGACTTGTTGGACTGTCTGGCAAATACCCTGCCCTCGTGGTCGTACTGCATTATTACATCGCTCATATCTGCATTGTCTAATGCGTGGCGGTCTATCATTTCGTAGTATTTAGTGCCGTCCTCAAACTCCCATAAGGTATAAGGCTGATTAAATGTAGTGGCGTAACCCTCTACATAGTATTCCGTGTCTATTCTTTTGTTGGTGTTGGCTGCCATTAAAGGCGTTGCTAACGCTCTGTACTCTCTTTCTTTTACTACTGGCATTACTCCACCCCCTTTGCTTTCTTTGTCTTGTCGTCCTCTTCTGTTTCCTCGTTGTCTGGCGGCGTCGGCTCTGCTGCTGGTTCTGCTGCTGGTTCTGCTGCTTGCTGTCCCACTACAACAACCTGCTGCTTAGGCTCGTTGTGTTTATCCAGCTCGCTTACTTCTGTGTATTCTTTTCGTATATAGTACTTATCGCCGTCCTCTACCTCTGGCATATTCCATATATCCATTACGCCATTACGATTAAGTAAGCCTCTATCAAATAGCTGCGTTGACACTTCTAGCTTGGTCTTATTGCTTGCGTACTGCAATCTGTTAGCGCTAAAGGTAATCATATTGCCGCAAGCAAGCTGGCGCTCTGTATATGTCATATTTGACAGTACAAGCGAAAGCTGCAAAGCAAATGGCTCTATCTTTCCCTCGTAGTACGCGTTCCAAGTGTCCTCGTTAAACTTGTTTTGCAGTATATCCATATTTGTACCAAAGTGAGTGCATACGCTCTCTTGTATCTGCTGCATCTGTAAGGCGTTTGGCGTGTATGGCTTACTCTCCACCTGCTTTAAGTCGCTAAACTTGTTATCGTATATAATCATTCCGCTTTTGTTATCCGCGCTAAGGTTGTCCTCTGTAAATCTGTTGCGCTCTTTTTTTATGTCCTCTGGCTTAAGCATATTTGCAACCTTAGCCATAAAGCGTATATTAGCGCTGTTTTTTACAGCGTTAACAATACCCTCGTTGTTGGTATGTATAAGCTGCATTGTCGGCTTAAGCGTGCTGTTGTCTTCTCCGAAAAGATCGCTTTTATATTGGTGCGTAGTCATAATACCTACGCGCTCAAACTCAATAGCCGCCTTTTGTCCGTTTGCAAAAGTGTATCTTAGGTATACCTGCCCGCCCGCCTCTACTACCTCGCAGCTCTGCGGCAGTAGCGGGTAATATCCGCTAAGCTCTCCGTACTTGTCCTCTATTGGCACAATAAAAGCCGTGTGCTCACATTCCAGAATTGTTGCAATTCTGTATATAAATTTTGTAGTATCCATAAAGCTATTAGGCTTAAACTGTAGCGTGCGCTCTAAGTGCTTGTAGGCGCTCCCGCTTATCTCTGGCTTAAGTTTGCTGCAAGCTGTAGCAAAGCTATGTATCGCAGATCGTGTTAAGTCCATTTCGTATACGCCGCCGCTGTAGCTCGTAAATACTGGGCTATACCCGTTAAGCATCTTGAAGTATTCGCTCATAAGTTTTTTATCTTCTCGTCTGCCAAATATATACTCTAAAAGTCCCGTTTTACTCACTCCTTTCTATGCGGCATTTTTAAGCAGCTCGCCATACTCGTTGTAATATTTCTGGCGTACTGTCATTGCATCTATTACACTTACAAAGCCGTCTATATGTGCCCTCTGCTCTATCTTTATTGGTCTTATCTTTCGTGTTTCCATATTCTGCTTTATGGCTACATTCAAAAAATGCGACTTAAGCAGGTTGTTACTTGCTATCTTAAAGTTGCCGTCTTTTATGATACCCTCAAATTCTCGTATAACTGGCGTTAAGTTTTCGCCTTGGTATACATCGTCTGTATGGAAACCATAATTTTTTAGCTCGTCAACTAAGTACTGGGCGCTGTATCTGTCGTAGCCTATCTGCAATACTCTTATGCCGTATTCTTCCAGCAGCATTACATACCAGTTAAATACATCGTGATAGTCTACATAGTTGTCCCCGCTTAGCGTCAAGTTGCCTTTTTTAACAAAAATGTCATACGGCACGCTGTCCGTAGCCTGCAAACTCTCTAGCCTATTGCGCGGCATAAAGAATTGAGTAAAAGCGTATAGTACGCCGTTTTTCTCAATAACCACGCTCGCTGCCGTTAAGTCTGTTGTCTGGCTAAGGTCTATGCCGCCTACTGCGTAGCAGTCTCTAAAGTCCTCTAATGTAAGCTCTGCTGCCGCAGCGTCTACTGTTGTATACTCTAGCCAAGCCATAGAGCTATTTTGCTTAATGTTGCAGTACTTGCACATAAACTCTGCTTTTTTGCTTAGGCTGTTTTCTGCTACTAAAATCTCGTCTGCAAAGAAACTCTCGCGAACACTTACGCCCATATTAGGGTTAGCTTTTCTAAGCTCTGTTAGGTCGTTCCATTTCTCTACATCGTCGATCATATACAAAAACGGCAAAAGCCTACGCTCTTTGCTATTTCCCTTAAGAAAGCTAGTTGCTCTCTTCATTAGCTCATCGTAGATACTGTCGTTAATATATCCTGCTGTTGATATGCTTAATATCATAGGTTGACGCCTAGCACCTAGTGCCGACTTCATAACCTCATACTGTTTAAGCCCGCCGTCTCCGCTCCATGCCGCTATCTCGTCGCATATAACAAGCTGCGGGTTAAAGCCGTCGCTCTTCTTTGCGTTAAATGCAATAGGCTTAATAGTCGTGTTAGTTTCCTCGACATATATATCACTGCGTCTTTTATCTGCCAGCTCGTCTAGCTCTGGCTCTGCCTTTATCATTTTGTAAAAGCCGTCATACACCAGCGCCGCTTGGTCTAATTTTGGTGCTAAGCAGTATATCTCTTGCCCGTATTCTGGCTCTAAGTAAACCATATAGGCAATAATTGCGCTGGCAAATAAACTCTTGCCGTTTTTTCTGCCAACTACTATAAAAATTTCGCGAAAAATACGCGTTTTTTCTGCGTCAACTATCCCAAAAATGCAACACACTATAGTTTTTTGCCATAGTTCCAGCTTAATTAGATCATTACGCCCTTTACTGTGGTGGCAAAAGTTTTCTATAAACTTAATTGCCTTATTTGCCCGTTTTGCATCGTAGTAATACTCTTGGCTTTCCAAGCCTTTTACGATGATCTGATATATTGCTAAAATCCACTCACCCGCTACAATTTCGCCGCTCGTAATCTTAGCGTAGTACTCGTAGATATAATTGCGATAAGGTGCGCCCGTGGCTTATTCCTCTCGCAATAGCGCCAGCTTGCTTTTTTTCTTGTCTGCTGCTGGTACTAAGTCTGTTAACTGCTTGATAATTGCGGCATAGTTCTTGCTTAGAGCTATGTAGGTCTCTGCACTTGGGCTTTTCTTTGTCCCAAACTGATTAGCGCCGTTTTTATACTCGCTCGTCCAGCCGTCCTGCTGTATGGTTTCCTGCAATATATCAAGCTCAATAGACATAAAGGCGGCTTTTTCTATTAGCGGCGTTACAAGTTTCTTTTTGTTCTCATCTAATTTCTTAAAAATGCCTTTAAGTCTGCGCTTTTCCTTGCTTATTAGCTCTTCTTTTGTCAATTCTTTTTTACTCGCCATAAGTTCGCCCTCTTTCTGCTGCACCACACCCCCTACACCACCCGTGCACGCGCCCGCAGGGTTTTTTTGTACTTCCCCCTCGGTAGTCGTCCCCTTAAATATTTTTAAAATACTGGGGGGGAGTTATGCGCTTGCTATTGCACGCGCTCTGCCTCGGTTGGTGCTGCAATAATATTGCCGTCCTCGTCAAAGCAGTAGCGCCGTTGCTCTTCGTTCTTGTGATGCTCTCTGTTGTGGCAGTCTTGGCATAACGCCTCTAGGTTGTCCCAGCTTAGGGTTATACTCGTGTCGTTTATGTTGGCTGGTGTTAGGTATACTTTGTGGTGTACTATCTTCGCTGGCTGCTCGCATCTCTCACACAGATAATGCTTACTCACTAGGTAAGCCTCTCTTGTATCGCTCCATGCCTTGCTAAAGTAAAAGCCTCTAGCCCACGCTTTCATAGTTCCACCTCTCTTACACAATAAAAAAGAGCACCTAATAAGGCAGCCCATATAGGACGCCTTAAAAGCTACTCTTTTGCACGCTACTATTTTACCGCGTATATTCTCTTGATAAAACCCCAGCTTTTCCCTACGATATTCCCGCAATATTCCCTTGCTTTTATAGGTCGCTATCCAGCCCCCATAGCAGCGTAGATAGCTCGCTTAATATGCCAGTTATCCAGCGCCGCGGTGTGTTCTTGCTGGTGTCTAGCTTTTCTGCTATAGTCTCATAGCTTAAGCCCTCTAAAAAATACAGTCTAAAAGCCTCGTACTCTATGCCTCTGTTTTGTGCCGCTCTGCGCTCCTGCATAACCTTTAGTGCAGCGTCTATATGCCGCATCTTAAGCGACGCGTTTAGCTTGGTCGCTTGGTCTACTGTATGCTCTAAGCAAAACCGCGCATCTTTGTAATTCTTCATAACCGTGAAAGTGTCGTTGTATCTGTCGGCTTTTTCTGTACCTTGCTTTTTTGCCTGCGCATATGCAGCTTGTGCGCCTGCTGCTGCGGCTCTGTTTATTATTGCCTCTAACTCGTCGCTTGTAAGCTCCATATTTGCCCCCTATTTTTTCTCTTTGTCTTTTTTGCCTTTGTTTCCCATTGCTGCAATGATGATAAGTGTTAAGCAAATAATGCCCGTAATTGTGATTGCTGTTAAATTCATAGTATTACCTCTCTTTCTCTTTTCCGTTGTAAACTGCTGCCGTAGCTCTGTAGTTGTCTGCTATTTTCCTAAAGGCTCTTTTTGCCGCCTTTGCCTGCTGCCTCTTGTCCTCTTCAAACGGCGGGTTATATCCGTGCTTTTTCTTGTAGTTCTTTTTCCATTGTCGGTAGTTCATATTACGCCTCGCTTTCTTCACAAGGTGGCTTATACTCTTCGCCCTCTTCTGGTTGATACATACAGTCTAGCGGTACGCTTTCTGGTGCGTCTGCTGGTCTACCGTAATATGTGCAACCTTTGCACTTGTCTTTTGTGTCCGTTTCGGCTACCCTTACAACCTCGATGCCTAAAACGCAATACCCGTCTGTAAGTCCCGCGAAATCCTCCAGCATATAAACTATATCAGCGTCTATGTATCTGCCCGTTTCTTCTCCGTTTGTGTACTCTTTCAGTCTTAAGCCGTTGCCCACCTTAAAGCCTCTGTCGTTCTTGCGCAGCTCAAAGCGTTTCTTGCCGCTTGCCACATCTGCGTAGTACATTTTCGCAAGTTTAAGCTCGTGTATCTTTCTTTCTGGCTTGCTGTTAAGTACTTTGTCTAAGCGTTCCTCTCTGGCTCTCTCTTCTAGCTTTTTCTTTGTCTCTTTATCTATTCTGTCCTGCTCTTCGTCGTATATCTGCTCTGGTCGTATGTCTGCCTCTGCCTTGTTAATATACTGGTCGCATTTTTCGCAAGTTCCCGTTTTGACATTGCAGGTAGCATAGTTTAAGCAGCTATAGCAAAGACTTGTTATGCTCTCTGGGTGTGGCGTTTCGTAGTCATCGCCTGCCTTGCGCTGCTGCACCTTTTCTGCTATCTCTTTGGCTCTTACATTTCCGTCCTCTGCTGCCTGCGCCGCTATAGCTCTTTGCTCGTCCTCTGGCAGCTTGCTTGCCTCGTATGCTGCCGTTATTCCCATATTACCTGCCTTAAACTGTTCTTTAGCCTCTGGTACTAAGTTTTTATCTATGCTTTCCATACGCCCTATATTTGTACCGCTTTCGCCCAGCAGTTCTGCTATTACATCGCGTAGCTTGCCTGGTATCTCTAAGCCGTCCTCTTCCTTGGCTCTAAGCAAGGCTCTTTTAAGCCTTACTGCCTGCTCTGTTTTTTCGTAGGCGGTAAGCTCTCTGTTAAAAGCGTTTCCTACCAGTAAACTAAGCTCAAATGTTGCCTCTGTCATATCTCTAAACAGATAACGCACTTTTTTATACTCTTCGTGTCCCTGCTCTACAAGTAATCTATTAGCAAGGTTTCTACGATGCCCGCTTATGATCTTGTACTTGCCGTCTATTCTTGCCAGTACTGTAGGTTGCTGCTGTCCGACTGTTAAAAAGCTGTCTGCAAGCTCTTGTATATTGTCTTGTGAGTAAAAGTTGCTCTCGCTTGGTTCTACATCGTATGGGCTTAAGTAAATCTCTGTATAGTTCTTTACTGTCTCGCTAGCCGCTGCCTTGGTCTGGGCGTTCATAATATCCATAAAGCTAAATTTCCCTTTTGCCATATCCTACTTACCTGCCTCTCTTAAATATTCTGTGATAAAGTGCTTGTAGTCCTGCGCTGCTCCGCTCCTTGGGCTGTACTCATATACTGGCTTGTTAAAAAATGTGCTTTCTGCTGCCTTGTCTGTGTATCTTATCTTTGCCAACATCTTAACTGGGCTTTTCTTTTCCAGCCATTCCAGCCCCGCTATATTTGTGTCGTTGTTTCGGTACATCGTTACCAACGCGCCCAGTAGTTTAATGTCTGGGTTAATAGCTTTTGCCTCGTCTATCTGGTCTGCTATTATGTCTAAGCCCTCTAGCGCCCACTCGTCTATTTTTACTGGTACTATAACCTCGTCTGTAATCTTAAGCGCTGCTGCCACATTAAAGGCAATGTCTGGCGGGTTGTCGATTATCATATAGTCGTAGTAGCTGCTTATCGTTTCTGGAAATGGTAAATCAAAGTTGCCTATTGGTCTGCTGATTAGCTTTTTATACCCGTCTATCTGGTTGCCTGCTGCCGTGTATAAATCGCTTACCGCCTGCATAAGTGACATATTAGCGGGTATGAGATCTACATTGTTTGTCTGTGGGTGCTCTTTAATAATTCCGTGCAATGGGTTTGTGTACTTTCCAGTAAGTGCCTTTGCTGTCTCGCACTCTCCCGCAGGATTGTAGCAACCAAACGCCTTGCTTATATTTCCCTGCTTATCATTGTCAAGTACCAGCACCTTATAGCCTCTCTTTCCCAGCTCGTATGCCATGTTGTAGCTTGTAAAGGTTTTACCTACGCCGCCTTTAAGGTTAATTACACTTATTACTTTCATTGTTTGCCTCTCTTTCTCTCCGTTGAGCCTTGGCTTGTTTATAGTTTCTCGTCTTTTGTTATGTTGCTGGCATAAGCGCGCCTGCATCTGCGTACTGTCCCGCTGCCTTGTCTGCGTATCTTGCGGTATCTAGCTCTAAGTAGTTTACTAGCTGCTCCGCTGCCTCTTGCCAGCCATAGCACACTACAGCTAAGTAGCCTTGCTTTGTAAGCTCCTTTATCCAGTCCTTTTGCAAGGCTGTTGCCTTGTTGTTGTCTACTTTAAGCTCTATGTATAAGCCGTGATACCCGCCGCGTGCTACTGGTAGGTGTAAGTCTGGCACTCCTGCCTTTACGCCCTGCCTCTTAAGCGCCGTGGCTGTTCTTGCATCGCGTTTGCCGCCGTTAGGTATGTGATACAATAGTTTAAGCTCTGGGTATCTCCCAAGCTGGTACTGTGTCCATTGAAAAAGTGCCTCTTGTGTACCTGCCTCTGTATCAATTCTTACATTTCGCATCTTTCCTGCCCCCTTTTTATTCTAGCTGTACCATTCGATACCTAAACCAGCCGTAGCCGTAATACTCTGGGCTTGTTATCCCGCTCGCTACGCTGTTAAGGTCTATGTAGTACCCGTCTATAGCTTTCGCCTCGCGCCTAAACCAGCTACGCTGTGTTACTATCTCATACTCTGGCTCTGGGTGTATTAAATTCTTACTAGCAGTCCAGCGCTTGCCTTGTAGTCTGTCGCCGTCTCGCAGGTGTTCTGTTGTGTACTTGATAAGATAGCTTGCAAGGTCTGCATAGTTTCCCGTATCGTCCAGCGGGAATACTTTAACTCTGTTGTGCCCCTCGTATGCTTTGTACCACGCCTGCTGCAATATCTTTGTATCTATCTTGTTAACGACTAAGTGATGATGCCTAGCCCCCTTTTTGCCTATTTCCATTACATGAATATACTTAAACTCTTTACCTGCTTTGCGGTATAGCTTTCTGCACTCTCTTAAAAATACTTGTATATCCTTTTTCATTTCCTCTCGTGCTCTGTCTGGCTTACCCTTAACTCTGATATAGTCAAGTATTAGGTGGTAATCTCCATATCCGTAATTTGCATCTATAAGTAGCCTTAGCTTTCTCTCTGCTGCTCTGGTATTTACTTTTTTCTGCTCTTCCCTTGTAGGCTTAACCTTATCTTTTCTGCTGCCACCCTTTTTGTTATATCTGCTGGTGTAAAAGTACTCTACCTCTATGGTCTTACCTGCTCTGGTTGTCCTTTTCACATATGGCATATTGTTTACCTCTCTTGTTATATTCTTGTCGGTAAGATAATACTTTTATCAAGTGTTTTTACGGGCTTGCCGCCCGTTATTTTCTTGATATTCTGCCATAGATGCTGTATAATATCTTTGGTTGTTATTACAGCTTACAGCTAAGCGCCTGCGGTACTCGCGATACCATAGGCGCTTTTCTTTTACCTTTTTATTTATTCATTTTTACAGCTCTGGCACGCTTAAGCAACTCTGCTATATCTTTATCCTGCTGGGCGCTTTTCTTCTGGTCTGCGGCGTATTCTCTGCCGCCCTGCCATAATATCTTAAAGAGCTTGTCTTTATCTCCCTTGCCTGCTTTGTGTAAGCGTTCTGCGTGTGCCCTTGCTTTCTGTCTCTGCATACTTCTAAGTGTTGACATATTACCGCTCTCCCCTCTTTTGTCTTGCTGTAATTAGCTTATACTGCTGCCGTGATGCTATATCTAAAATGTTTAATAGCTGCGTTGCCTGCTCTTCGTCTATAACCTTTGCCTCTTTTAATGCCGTTATATATCCGTTAAGCCAAGTTGTGGCTACCGCAATGTCTCCTAAGCTCTCTATCTCGTGTAGTCTGTTAACCTCTGCAATAAAACGCAATACTGCTTTTGGCGCCTCTTCGTTGTCAAAGGCAAGCGATAGCTCTATCTTGTGCCTGCCGTCTGCCTCTACGCTGTCCTTGCGTTCTACTGTCTTTTCTGGTTTCTTTTCGCCAAAGTAATAATGCTGCCGCTGTTCAAAAAACTTTTCTCTTTCCATATACTTTTATTCCTCGCTTTCTGGCATACTGTCTATACTGCTTATTGATAGCTCGTAAGCTGTGCGCAGCTCTTGTGTGTTTTCGTCTATAACCTTGTTATATTCCCTGCTCTGCAAGCGTCCAGTTATTGCTATAGCGTCGCCCTCTGTGTGTGTGCTTACCGCCTCTGCGTCCTTTTCCCAGAATATAGTAGGAATGTAGCAAGGGTTGTGTGGTCTTAAAATGTTGTCTACCTTAATTGTCGCATCTGCAATGTGCTTGCCTCTTGGTGTCTCTCTGTATGTAGGCTGTTTGCCTAGCGTTGCCGCCTCAATGTGTACGGCGTTCTCTTCCTCGTAGTTATCCCCCGTAAGCACGCCCACAAAGTCTGCTAATACAAACAAAAGCACGCTACCCGTTTCCCGGTCCTTAAGCGTCTGTAGCTTTCCAGTACACATAATAGGCGGGTTCGGTCTTATATCTGCCTCTTTCTCTATTTCCTCTACTGCTGCCGCCAGCTCTACTGGTATAACGATATTTGCTATATCAACTACACCGCTGCGCCTTGTAGTCTGTATCGTTGCCCTATAGTGCTCGTAGTCCATACTGCATAACTTGCTTTCTTTTGTGATCGTTTCGCCCAGCAGTCCCTTAAGGGCTACTATGTTTGTCATATCCTGCATTAGTTCTCTTTTACCTCGCTTTCTGTGTCGTCCAGCTCTGCAAGCGTTGCCATTATTTCTGCTAAATAGTCTGGCTTGTCCTCTACTGGCTTTTTGCTGCCCTCTTTTATTTTGTAGCACTGGCAGTTATAGCCGTTATTGTCAAAGGCAGAGCTTAGCGCCTCGTACTCTGGGTGTGTTTCTAAGTATTCCTCTTCCATATTTATAAGTACCTCGCACCCTCTCGGCTGCCCTACGCTGTCATCCTCTTTTATGTAATAATCGCAGCCAGCGCACCTGCTACATCGTGATCGCTTATATATCTCTAAGGCATCAAAGGCAAATATACGGGTATCGTCATACTCGCACTCTGTTACTGTGTAGCCTATTCGCCCGTACTTGTCTCTTATCTCTTTTTTCGCCTCTTCTAAGTCGTACTCTTCGTTGCCCGTTACTACTATGTAGCCGTCCGTATACTCTCCGCTGCGTCTATCCCGCAGGGTACACTTAAAGCCCCATAGCATCACATCATACTTAGAGCCTATTACTGTGTCTTTTCTAGCCATTGCTGCTGCCTCGCTTTCTTTTATATTTGCAATACTTCCATACGCAATTAACCTTGTAGCTGTTCTGGTTGTATTTCTCATTACTGCATGTTCCGTTGTTGTTATGATACGCACATTCTTTACAATAATTTTCGTTTGTTGGGAAAAGTATAATTTCTGCCATTAGTCCTTTATTCTCCCGTCGCTTGTAAGCTCTATGTAGTGCCCGTGTACCTTTGCCTGCCTGCTGCCTCTTACTATTTTCATTACTTCGCCGTCGTTGGCTTTGTATATTGGTCGTGTGCATACGGGGCACTCTACTTTTTCGCCAAAAGCAGCGGAGAGCATTACTTTTATGCCGCAGCTAGGGCAGTAATAACTATGTATATATACCTCGTCTGTTATTACGCTTGCGCCGCCGCTGCTCTTACTAAATGCCTTAAGCTCTCCTAAGTACGCCTCGCGCCGCTCCTTTGCCTTTGCAAACTGCGTGTACCAGCCACCACCGCCGTAGCATACCTCGTTATCGTGTATCTTTTCCTCAAAGTCTGCTATCTCCTTTTCGGTCTTGGCTATTTCTTTTTCTATGATCTGCTGCACTCTGGCGCGCATATCGCTTATAGTTCTCATTTTGTTCATTGCTCTACCTCTTTCGTACTGTTTTGCACTTTATGCCGTTTTCTTTCAGCTTTTTGTATATTTCTAATAATTGGTGCTGCTCTATTTCCTCTCTTATGCTATGTGGTCTTTGTAGTACAAGCTCTTGCTCTGTATCTGTAAGCAGCTCCCTTAATATCTGTGCTGTTGTTCTTCCGCTCTGCCTGTACTCTCCGCGCTCTATAAGTGTCTTTTGCCATATAAATAGCTTAAATCCTAGCGCTTCCTCTACTTTTTCATAATCAATATTGTTGCGTGTTGGTATGTCTCTGTATATCCAGTCTGGCGCGTTGTTCATCGTTCTACCTCTCTTTCGTCTCTCCTAAAAGCATCTTTCTAAATATGCTTTCAAAAATAGTTACTGGTATAGAGTTGCCCGCCTGCTTATAAAGAGCCATCGTATAGCGCCCTACTCTTTTTTGTACTGCTGCCGCCGCTTTGTAGTCCTCGTCGGTATATCCTTGCAATCGCCAGCACTCTAGCTCTGTTAAATATCTGTACCCGCCGTCTGGTTTCTCTATAACCTGCGCTGGTGTTCTGTCTTGTCTAGTTGTTACAGTATAGGCATAGTCCTTTATTACTGTTGCTCTTCTAATTCCGTTATGCCCTATTGCGCTTAGTACGCTCGGCTGCGTCACATCGTAAACGATGTCTACCTCTTTTTCTAAATAATCGTATAAATTGCTTGCTGGTTCTGTTGTAATAAGATCATTAAAGCTAAAAGCCTCGTCGCCTAATGTAGATATTGTAAATACTCTTTCTCGCGCCTGTGGCAGTCCAAAATTTCGCGCGTTCAAAATCTTGTAATTGCTTGTATATCCCAATTTTTTCATTTCTAAAATATACTGTTCAAAATTCTTTCTATTGTAGCCATTCAGCACATTTTTTACATTTTCCCAAATAACATATTGTGGTTTCCACTCTCCCATATTTTGAATAATATGTATTGTCTCCCACATTAAACTTGATCGCGTACCGTTGCCTTTATCTGCTCCCTTTCCTCTGTTTATTCTCCCCTCTTCCGCTGTTGCTTTTCCTTGATGCCCTGCAATGCTCATATCTTGGCAAGGGCTACCGTGTATTAAAATATCTGGTCTTAAGTTCCAACCTACTACGCTTTGCGTCTTATACTGCAAGTCGTTTGCAAACATTGCATTATAGCTGGCTACTGCCTTTTCGTCTATCTCTACATAGTCTATGGCTTTTGTTGGTACTCCTATATTTCTAAGTGCGCAACGCGGGCTACCTATCCCGCCGAAAAGTTCTAATATTTGTACTTTGTCCTGCATCTTATTACCTCTCTTTCGTTATTCTCTGGCTTTGCCAGCTAATGCGCCGTGCGGGACTTGAACCCGCGGCCTACCGCTTAGGAGGCGGTTGCTCTATCCAACTGGGCTAACGGCGCTAGTTCTTATATGTAAATTGTGTAGTATATTGTCATTTGCAAATCACTAAAGCGGTACTCTGCCAGCCGTTCTGGCTCTATCGGCGGCAAAAGGTGTAGCTCTTCCCAGCGTTTGTGGCTTATGTCTGGTATCATTCTAAAGCTCTTTACCTCTTCCTCTCCCGTAAGCCCTGCGCGCTGCCAGTCTATCTCATGCCCGCTATTGTTAAGGTTTGCCAGATAACCTATGTATACCTGCTGCTTGCCTTACATTATTCTTAAGTTATCTGGCGATGATAATACGCTTATCAGTTCCTTAATTTTCATTGCGTCGCTCCTTTATTTCCTGCTCTAGTTCTTCTACTGTCATGCCCTGCCTTGCTGCCAGTAACGCTGGGCTTATGTTGTAAGTCCAGATAGACGACATTTTAATAGCCTCGCCTATCGCAAGCCTACCCTGCTGCAAGCCCAGCCTTATATATTGTGGGCTGCAACCCATAATAGCTGCTGCCTCTGTTGGCAGTATTTTTAAACTACTCATTTGTTACCGCCACCTTTCGGCTGGCAGATGCAGCTATAACGCCCTGCGCAAAGTATGTAACCTTTTCCCTCTGATCTGCTGGCAGCTCTGCTACATCGTGCATAAGCTCTGCAAACTCTGTTAGCTCCTGCTGGTTATTCTCTCTTACTGCTGTGCTTTCTGCTACCATCGTGCTACCTCTCTTTCTTCTCGTAGTTCTCTCTTAAGTTCCCGCAGCTTTTCTACATCGCTGTCGTATAGTACCAGCTCTTTTGTAAAGGTTATGTATAACCCCATTGGTATAAGCAGTATTGATATAAGCAGCATTGATACTGCGGCGTCGCCGTCTAGTATTACTGGTAATAGGCAACCTATGGCTATAAATATCAAACCCGTTACTTTCTGTTTAATAGTGCATAGCCTGCGCTGTCGTTTAATAGATTGCTTAAGCCCTCTTATCTTTGCTTTTTGCTTATCTTCCTCGGCTGCATCTTCTCTGGCTGCTCTATATCCTGCCATATATGCTGTGTCGTGTATGTCCCACTCTCTAGCTGTGTACTCTATACAACTAACTGCGCTACTTGTTAACTGCATAATTGTTACCTCTCTTTCGTCTCTGCTATTTGACCTTGTACGCTATCTCTTCCCCGCCTAGCTCCTTTATCTGGTCCCCTATTAAGTCTCTTACAACCCATAAGGTAGCCAGATGCCCTGCAATAAAGCCCTGCGTGTTTATTGCGCTCTGCTGCATACCTTGCAGCATTTCTATAACTTCGTCCTTTGTGTAGGTTTCTTTATTCTTCATGTTATCGCCTCTCTTTCGTTGTTATATAAAGGCGTTTAAGCTGGGCGCGGGTGTCGTGCCTCGCTCTTCCCAGCAGGTGCGCCTTAACCTCGCTATTTGTTTAAGTTCTTCTCTATTGTTTCCCACATTCCCAGCGCCCCCTGTAATGCGTATGGCAGGTCGTATGGTATTTCTACTTTACATATATCCAGCATCGCATTTACTCCGTCTAGCTGCCATATTTCCAAATACTCTGCGTTTTCCTTTTTTCTTAAGTAGTCTATAACCTCATTTGTAGCCTTTAAGCAATTCTGCATACATCTTTTGTTATTTTCGCTTGTGCTTACTATAACTACCTGCTCGCCTTTTTCCTTTGCCTCTTTGCACTTTCTCTCAAACTCTTCTTTTTCCTCTATGTACTTAAGCATTTCATTTGAGAAAAAGTAACTAAGTTTGTAAAGTCTATCAAGTGCTCTTTTCTTCTTTTCGTTGATTTTTACTATTGTTTCATTATCCATATTGTTACCTCTCTTTCGTTATTGACTTACGCATACCCCGCTTTTGTACTTTGTAAGTGTGTTATGTCTGTCTGCTTTACATTATAGTAAGCTAGACTTACTCTGTCAACTCTTTTTTGTATGTTTACTTTACTTTTTTGTCAATGCGTGGTATTTTAGAGGTACAATATTATGAAAGGAAGATAGCTTATGAAAGATAGAGTTAAAGAATTGCGTAAAAGCCTTGGGCTTAGTCAAGAGGCTTTCGGCAAACGCATAGGTATTACTAAAGCGTCTGTAAGTCAAATAGAAAACGGCGCTAACTCTGCCAGTAATGCAACTATTAAATGTATTGCTAGTGAGTTTGGCGTAAGTGAAGAGTGGCTGCGCAATGGTACTGGCAATATGTACCCAGACTTAAGCCGCGCAGAGCTTGCAGCTAATATAGTTGGTAATGCTCTGAATACAGACGACGACTTTATACTCAATACCTTTATTGCTTTAGGGCAGCTTACACCCGCAGAGTGGGAAGTTATAAAGAAGTTTGTAGAAAAAATCAAGACTAACTAAAGGAAGAGTGATATTATGCAAAGAAAAAAGATAGTATTTTATATTATTGCCGTTTTGTTCGCGCTTGCCTGCGTTGGTGCTATTTCTAGTTCTAACTTCGGTGGTGCTATCGGTTGCTTAATTGTTGCGGCTGTGTTTGTATTCCTTGCAAGGCGAGACGAGGCAACTAACACTACTCCTGCTGATGTTCAACCAAAGACAGTGCCCATGGTTGAGCCTGCGGCAGAAAAGCCAGAGTTTATATTTGAGCGTTTTAATGTTGCTGGCGTAACTTTTAAGAATGGCAGAAAGAGCAGGCAAACTATACTACGCAAGATTAAGTTTAGAGATGAGCCATACAACGACGGCTTAGAGCTTGGGCTTTCATATTATGAGTATGATGGTGCGCCTGCTTATAATGTTACAGTTAATGGCGATATTATAGGCAATGTTCCTGCTGAAAAGGTCGCGCATATTGATGAGCTTATGGCCGCTGGCAAAATTGTTGCCGTTTCATACATTAGTATACATGGTGGCGGTAAGGATAGCGACGGCAAACCTATAAGCTATGGCGCAGAAATTACAATAAAAATAAAGAACGACTAAATCAGCCGCCCTTTATCCCTCGTATGAATTGTAATATAATTTTTAGCTTATGCTCGTCATTGATGCGCTTAACAAGCTCGTATATCTGCTGCCGTACTTTCTCCATTGTATGCGCCCCCTTTTGTATCTTCGCAATGCAATTATACAACTGCTGCGCCGTGGGTAAAAGTACCCTAGCTGCTTTGTCCGTTATGTAGGACTTATGTAGGCTTGATATTGTGCGCGGTAACTAACAATATTATAATTCAAATAAAGCGGATAGATCCACATCAAGCGCCTTTGCCAATAATAGCAGCGTTTCTATGGTTGGGTTAGCTTTTCCGTTTTCTATGTTATTTATTGTGGTCTTGCTTACGCCGCTTATTTCTTCCAGCTCGCGCAAGCTGTACCCTTTAGCAGTCCGTAATTGCCATACCTTGTAAGTCATTTACCTAGCCCTTTCTTTTATTGTCTATTATACCTTAAGAGCTAGTCGCAAGGCTTGTGGTAATATATGGAAATATATGGAATAACTAAATAAAAAATAGCCGCCCTTGTTACCAGCAAAGACGGCTACCAGATACACTATAAACCAGCAAAGGCTTACGCGTACCCCGCAGGTAATATTATAGCATAAGCCTTGGCATTGTTCCATAGGCTTATTTTTTATACCCTTTTTCTGGTATAGAAAATTAAGCCCAGTAAATTAAATAAAAGGTAGGTGCTATTTATGAAATTACCAAACGGCTACGGCAGCGTATATAAGCTGTCTGGAAAACGACGCAACCCTTATATAGTACGCAAAACTACTGGCTGGGTTGTCGATGATGCTACGGGTACTGCCAAGCAGCAGTATATCACTATCGGTTATTACCCCACCAAAGCAGAGGCGCTTAATGCTCTGGCAAACTACAACGCGAACCCTTACGACATAGCCACTAATACCATAACCTTTGCAGAGGTCTACGCTAAATGGAGTGAGGCGCATTTTAATACCATTGTCCCCAGCGCGCAGCGTACTTGGGCTAGCGCCTTTAACCATTCTGCCCCGCTGCATAAAATGCGTATGACAGACATACGCCCTAACCACTTAGAGGAAACTATTAAAAATGCCGATGTAGGGCAAAGCACTAAGCAGCGTATGAAATCTCTTTACAATATGATGTATAAATACTGTCTTAAGTATGATATATGCGATAAGGACTACGCCGCCTTATGCGAAAGCGTAAAGCGTGGCAAGCCTACTATAGAGCGTGTGCCTTATACGCCAGAGGAAATACAGCAATTATGGGATAACTTAGGCTTTCCTTTTGTCGATATGGTTCTTATCGGTATCTATTCTGGCTGGCGTCCGCAAGAGCTGGCTATATTGCAGGTTGCAGATGTAGACTTAGAGGCGCGCACATTCTTTGGCGGTCTTAAAACTGATGCAGGGCGTAATAGGTGCGTGCCTATCCACCCGCTTATATATGATCTTGTAAAGCGCAACTATGATAACGCCATAGTCTGCGGCAGCTCGTACCTTTTCAATGATGAAAACGGGCAGCAGGGCACTTGGTTAACTTATGATAAGTACCGCGGGCGCTTTAATAAGATAAATAAAAAGCTAGGACAAAACCACCGCCCGCACGATACCCGCCATACATTCATAACAAAAGCTAAAGAGGCTGGCGTTAATGAGTATGTGCTTAAGCTCATTGTAGGGCACGCTATAGAAGATGTAACCGAAAAGGTATACACTCATAGAACAATGCAGCAGCTAGCAGAGGAAATACAGAAAATTAAATAACCGCAAATATGCGGCAATTATGTAGATTCTTTTAGAGTAAAAAATAGAGGGTAGCAAGCCTTAAGCCTGCTGCCCTCTTTGTTAGTTACCTCTGTATGTTACTTGTTAGTTATTTGTTAGTTACCTGCAAATTTTCATACTTTCGCATATTGTTTGGTAGTTTTGTAAGTCCGCATAAATACTGTATTCCTTAGAATTTACCAGCCTTTGCCGCTTCCTCTACGGAAACTGCAACTGCAACTGTAGCACCAACCATAGGGTTGTTAC
>ERZ1035032.464-NODE-464-length-32510-cov-4.415344_pt1 | contig 32510 bp, 27 predicted proteins | sample MGYA00520693_ERZ1035032 | MGnify/ENA primary metagenome ERZ1035032 (study PRJEB33766, sample SAMN09781740) | gut metagenome | biome: gut microbiome | host: Homo sapiens | place: Madagascar | study: EMG produced TPA metagenomics assembly of the PRJNA485056 data set... | reverse complement strand
GGCAATGACGGCTTCCGCAGATGCCCTTGACCAGTTCTATCAGAAGTACCAGATCCCCACGACTGTGATTGCCGTACCGCCGGCAGGGGAGTTCTATGCGAGCGACCTGCTGGACGGTATGTCCTACCCGTCGCAGATGCCGGCAATCGAAAGCTTCTATCAGGCGATCGATTCTCCCATTCGAAAAATCGACGTGTACCATGTACTGTTTACCGCCACAGAGGACTATATCTATTACCGGACTGATGAGAAGTGGAGCTGCTATGGTGCCTACTGCGTCTACCGCAACGCCATTCAGCGAATGGGATTCGCCCCGATCTCCTATGACCAGTATGTGATCACGCACGCCGGCACATTTCGGGGAAACTTGTATGACAGTTGCTTGTACGACCGCGTAACGCCGGATATGATCGACGTTTACAGCGATGAGGACGGCAGCAAGGTAACGGATATGACTGCGTATCCGGCAAACGGCGAACCGGAACAGCGGGAACTGTATCAAACGCAGCCTGACGGCACAGCAGATCTGAACACCTTTTATCTGGGAGAACCTTGTGAGAAACTGGTGATCCGGACAAACCTGAACAATCAGAAAAAACTGCTGCTGTTCAAAGACAATTATGCAGACTGTATGGTGCCGTTTTTGTTACAGCATTACAGTGAGATCTGTATACTGGATGTCACCCAAATGGAACATGGTCTGTCAGAACTGGCAGATGTATCAGATTACACACAGGTGCTGATTCTCTGCGATGCAGACACTTTTGCGGACACCAAGACAGCATCTGCTTTTCGGGAGGGGAAGAACACATGATTGATTTGCACATGCACACCACTTGTTCCGACGGACAGTTTTCGCCGGAAGAAACCATGCGTATGGCACACGAAGCCGGCGTGACAGTTGCCGCCGTTACAGACCACGATACCGCATCGGGAATTTCGCGGGCAAGGGCAGCGGCGGAGCAGTACGGCATGACCTTTTTCTCCGGTATCGAAATCAGTGTACAGGGAGAAAAGGAACTGCATATTCTGGGATATGGGATCCAGCCGGAGAACGCGGCATTGCAGGCATTTTGCAAAAGGCATGCTGCCGACCGCAAGGAACGCTGCGGAAAAATGCTGGAGTACCTGCACCGGCATGGCGTGCAGATCACACTGGACGATGTCCGCCGCTGCAATGACGGAAAGACTTCCGGCAGACCGCATTTTGCACGGACATTGGTGGAACTGGGCTATGCCTCCTCGGTGCAGGACGCTTTTGAAAAATATCTGACCACACCGGAATTCTATGCCAAAGTAGAACGTCCGAAACCCACGCCGGAGGAGGGAATCGGTGTGATTCAGAATGCCGGAGGCGTGGCGGTGCTGGCTCACCCACACCAGCTGAAGCTGGAAAATGATGCATTGGAAGCAATGGTGGTACGGCTGAAAGCAGCAGGTTTGCAAGGTATTGAAGCCTATTACAGTCGCCACACGCCGTCGCAGACACAGTTTTATCTGCATCTGGCAGAAAAGTACGATTTGCTGTACACCTGCGGCTCTGACTATCACGGACCAGTCATCAAACCGGATATTGCACTGGGCACGGGAATTTCCAACAATCTTGGCATTTGTGACGAAAAAATTCCGGAACGGCTGTCTGCAGCGATCGCTGCAAAATGTTCCGCTTGACATTTTGGGCGATTCGTATTATAATAGACAGAGATTTTGACGATGGGAGGCAGTGCAATGGAGTTTCATAGAAAACATTCTGTGTGCTTTTTGCTGCTGGGAATGCTGTTCTGTACTGCTGGCTGCACTGCAACAGAGCAGGACTCCACGGCAGAAAAGCCGAAAAAAATGACAGATCTGCCGCCGTTGGTGACAGAGATTTCTACAGAAGATACGACGGCGGAAATTTCCACAGAAACCACACTGGTGACCGAAGAAGCGGAATTGCCGGAACCGGTTTATCAGGCAAAGGTGACCGCGTGGGAACTGCCGGAGGAACTGGGCAGTCTGCAAGCAGTACGGGTATACCAGAACACAGTCTACCTGCTGGGTGTCCGGCAGAATGCGGCACAGCAGTCGGAAAGTGTACTCTATTGTGTGTCAGAAGATGTGGAAAGTGCAGAACCAGTCTTTACGCCGCTGTACCCAAACAGCAACGCTTCTGATTTTGTGGGACTGACAGATTTCGACGTGCTCTCTGACGGCACGATCTGCGGGCTGCTCTGTGAAAACGCAGATGCAGTGCCCTATGAGGATCCGACATTCAACCCCGACGATTTCGACTGGGAATCTTATTATGAAAACTATGCTACTCAGTATCAGCTGGTATGGTATGACAAAAATGGTGTCATCTGCAAAAAGCTGGGACTTTCCACACTGCTGGATCTGGATGAAACTTCCAGACAGACGATGGCATTTACCGGTGTCCGCAGTGACGCTTCCGACCACATTTACCTGACGGCAACGATTGATGAATCTGACTGCCTGATGGCATTGGACGGCAATGGTAATCTTTGTCCGGTACAGGGTAATCACAAAAATATGCTTTCGCTGGAATCAGATTATCAATGGATTCGGTGCAGTTCAGACGGCATGCTGCTGTTGGAATGTGATGCCGAAGATGTACAGCACCTGTCCCATGTTGTTGTAACAGACGGGGCACTCTGGAAAACACAGACGGCTGTTCCGGAACGCATGACCGCAGATACAATGCTGGCGGAGTCGGAAAATGATGACTTTGTGTACGGCATCTGGAACGCCTCCGGTCTGTTCCGCATGTCGGCAAAGAATGCCCTGCCGGAACTGCTCTATCGGTGGAGCGATGCCCACGTAGACTTTTCGAAGCTGGAACGTGTCATGATGCTGCCGGACGAGGAAGTGCTTTTGTCTGCATACACGGCTCAGGGCAATTTGTCACTGGAGTTGTTGGAACCGGATATGAAAAACAAGGAACTGGATCCCACCGAGCATGTGGAAGAAGAAACCACCAGCGAAACTGTTCCGGTCGCAACACCTGTAAGTTAAGGCAATACCGCACAAGCTTTTTGCGGTGTTGCCCCTTGCAATTTTCCGGTAAATATAGTATACTTATAAATGACATTGCTGTGCGGAACGGACAGGCTGCGGCAAGATGCCGAATACGCTGGCAGGATCGAATGCAATGAGAAAGAAGGACGAATACATGAATATGGAATTTATCAGAAAGCTGCCGATTCCGAAGGAACTGAAAGCCCAGTTCTCTCTGTCGGAAAAGCTGGTGAATGTCAAGGCGAAGCGTGATGCGGAGATCAAAAAGGTGTTTACCGGTGAATCCGACAAGAAGCTGCTGATTATCGGACCGTGCTCTGCGGATCGGGAAGACGCTGTTCTGGATTATGTCAGCCGTCTGGCAAAGGTACAGGAAAAGGTACAGGATAAGCTGCTTCTGATCCCGCGGATCTACACCAATAAGCCCCGCACCACTGGTGAAGGCTACAAGGGCATGGTGCACCAGCCGGATCCGGAGAAAAAGGAAGATATGCTGCAGGGACTGATCGCCATTCGCGAACTGCACACCCGTGCCATTGAGCAGACAGGTCTGACTTGTGCAGACGAAATGCTCTATCCGGAAAACCACCGGTATCTGTCTGATCTGCTGTCCTATGTTGCAATTGGTGCACGTTCGGTAGAAAACCAGCAGCACCGTCTGACTGCCAGCGGTCTGGATATTCCGGTGGGTATGAAGAACCCTACCGGCGGCGACCTGTCTGTTATGATGAATTCCCTGACCGCGGCACAGGCTTCTCACGTGTTCCTGTATCGCGGCTGGGAAGTCAAGTCTGCGGGAAATCCGCTGGCACACGCAATTCTCCGCGGTGCAGTAGACCCGCTGGGCAGAACGATTCCCAACTATCACTATGAAGATCTGATCACATTGTACGAACTGTATCAGAAGAAGAATTACCAGAATCCGGCTGTGATCGTAGATGCAAACCATGCCAATTCCGGCAAGAAGTATCTGGAACAGATCCGCATCTGCAACGAAGTACTGCACAGCTGCCGCCACAGCAAAGAAATTGCTTCTCTGGTAAAGGGTTTCATGATCGAAAGCTATATCGAAGACGGAGCACAGAAGATCGGCGAGGGCGTTTATGGTCGGTCGATCACGGATCCTTGTCTGGGCTGGGAAAAGTCCGAACGCCTGATTTACGATATTGCAGATCAGCTTTAAGGCGACAAAGTACCAGGCGTTGTACTTTGTTTCCTGCATGAGAGCGTGTTCCAAAAATGTGGAAACCAGCTCGAAAAGTGAAAGGAGCGAGGTGGCATCAATGAGTCAGTTGACAATGGCAATGGTCACATTGTATAGCGGGGATCCCAAACGGATACAGCATTTTATGAAGGTGTATGCCTTTGCAAAAATGATTGCCGAAGAAGAACAGCTGGGAGCCAAACAGCGGGAGATCGTAGAAGCTGCGGCACTGGTGCATGACATCGGCATTCACGCGGCAGAAAAAAAATATCGTTCTGCCGCAGGAGAATATCAGGAAATCGAAGGACCACCCATTGCACGGGCAATGCTGATGGCACTGGATTTTTCGCCGGCACTCATTAACCGTGTCTGCGATATGGTGGCACATCATCATTCTTATGACAAGATCGACGAGGTGGATCTTCAGATTCTGATCGAAGCAGATTTCATGGTAAACGCCTATGAGGACGGTTTGCCGAAACGGAATATCAAGTCGTTTCGGGATAAGATCTTCCGGACAGAAACGGGGATCCACTACCTGAACGAATTGTTTGCTTTGGAAAACTAAGGACTATAAAAAAATACCGGATACCGTATCGATCGAATACAGTATCCGGTATTTTTATGCCCGCAGTACCTTGTCCAGCACCACAAACTGCTGTTCCTTGGCAGTCAGACAAATTTCATCTCCTGCCTGTAACGCATTGTGCAGCATCTTGTCGGCAATGGGATTCTCCACCATGGTTGCCAGATACTGCTTCATGGGGCGTGCACCGTACTGGCGGATTTTCGGTGCGTTTGCCAGAAGCCGCACTGCGTCCGGTGTATACTCCATGGCGATTTCCATATGAGAGAGCCGCTGCTGCAATTCCTGTAACATGCGTTCTGCGATCTGGGACAAGCTTTCCTCCGACAGCTTCTGAAACCACAGTACACCGTCCAGCCGTCCTAGAAATTCCGGCGAGAAATGCCGCTTGAGTGCATCAGTGGCAGCAGCATTTCCGCCCTTGCCGGAATCGGGGAGAAATCCCAGCTGTTCACCAGTACGCAACGCTTCGCCGCCCAGATTGGAGGTCATGATCAGCAATGCATGGCGAAAGCTGGTCGTTCTGCCGCAGGAGTCCGTCAGAATGCCGTCCTCCATGATTTGCAGCAGCAGATTGCACACATCCGGGTGAGCCTTTTCGATCTCGTCAAACAGCACTACGCAATAAGGTCGCCGGCGAACCCGTTCGCAGAGCATGCCGCCGTCCTCAAATCCCACATATCCGGGAGGAGCACCGATCAGCTTGGAAACGGCATGCTTTTCCATGAATTCCGACATGTCAATACGAATCAGGCTTTCCTTGTCGTCAAAGAGGTGTGCTGCCAGAGCACTTGCCAGAGCCGTTTTTCCCACGCCGGTGGGACCTGCAAAAAGAAATGCCCCGATGGGACGGGACTTGTCCTGTAAGCCGGTGCTTGCACGGCAGAGAGCCGCCGACAGTGTGTCCACTGCATCATCATGCCCGACCACCTGCTGTTTTAGTACGCTGCCCAGTGTCAGCAGCTTTTGCCGTTGTGCCTCCGTGATTTTTTCCGTGGGAATTCCCGTTCGCACAGACACAATGGCGGCAACATCGTCCTCCTCCACATCAGCGATTTCCGTGGTGTCCTTTTCCGCCTCCCATCGAATTCGGGCACGGGAGCATGCTTCGTCTAACAAGTCGATTGCCTTGTCGGGAAGAAACCGGTCGTACAGATAGCGGTCTGCATAGTGAATTGCCGTGCGGAGAACGGTGTCTGAAATGTGCACCCGATGAAATTCCGCATAGGTTTCCCGCAATCCCTGCAGCATGGCGTAGCATTGTTCCGCAGAGGGTTCGTGGACTGTGACCGGCTGAAACCGCCGTTCCAATGCACCGTCCTTTCCAATGGTTGCTCGGAATTCCTCCGGTGTGGTGGCACCGATCAGCCGAATTTCACCCCGTGCCAGCTGCGGTTTCAGCATGTTTGCTGCATCAATTGCACCTTCTGCGGCACCGGCTCCCACAATGGTGTGCAGCTCATCAATAAACAAAATGACATTGCCGTGCTCCGAAGCCTCTGCCAGACAGTTCTTGAGCCGTTCTTCAAAGTCGCCCCGATACTTTGCACCGGACAGCAATGCCGGCAGATCCAGTGCAAACAGCTGCATTTGCTGTAAGGACTCCGGCACGTCACCCTGTAAAATTTTTCTGGCAATGCCCTCCACGATTGCAGTTTTTCCAACGCCTGCTTCTCCGATCAGACAGGGATTGTTTTTGGTGCGTCTGGAGAGAATGCGGATCATCTGCTGCAATTCTTTTTCCCGTCCGATCAGCGGATCATAGCGGTATGGATTTGACGGGTCTGTCATCAACTTTCCGTACTGAAACAGTGCCGGACAATTTTTGCGGGAAAGGGTATCCATACGGTTTCGTTCCATTCGCACCCCATAAGCAGTGTCGCTGCTGCAAAGCGTGCAGAGCTGGTTCAGACTGACCCCCAACTTCTTCAGAATGGTGACTGCACTGGAACAGGGGGCGTGGATAATTGCCAGCAGCAAATGTTCCGTTCCCGCCAGACAGCACCCCGCATCTCTGGCACGTTCCTTGGCATCTTCCAGAATTGCCACCAGCGAAGGGGTCAGACAATCCTCCTGTACCTGTGCAGGAATCCCGCGTCCCACCAGATCGACAATGCCGTTTCGCAGTCGTTCCGTGTTCAGCTGCTGTGCCGCCAATGCACTGGCAGCCGCATTGCCGCCCTCCTCCATCAGCCCCAGAAGCAGGTGCTCACTTCCAATATACGTGTGCCCGAACTCCTCCGCGGCGTGTATCGCTTCTTTCATGGCAAGGATCGCCTTGCCGGTAAAACCTTCTGTATATCGCATATTGCCGTTCCTTTCTGCCGTGTGTTCACACTTTATTTCTTTTGAACGGGACAAGTATAGCATATTTTTTCTGCAAGATTTGTCGAAGCAGTCACACTTTTTCTCCACGGGCATATGATGTACTATGAAACAGACAAAAAACAGTTTGTTTCAAATAAAACTGACACAAAGGAGTCGTGTATTATGTGTTTCGAAAATAATGGTGGATGCTGCTGGATTATCATTCTGCTCGTGATTCTGTTCTGCTGCTGCGGCAATGGCTGCGGTGGCGGCTGCAACAATGGTGGCTGCGGCTGTGGCTGCTAATTGCAGACACGCTGAAATAATCTGCTGATAAAAAAACAGGTGTGGGGAAGTCCCTGCACCTGTTTTTTGCGTATAACTTCTTATTTTAAGAACGGCAGCCAGCTGTCCAGCAGCCGCATCGTACCTTGTTCCAGTTCCTCCGGCGAAAGACAAGCGTAGCCCAGTACGATCTGCGGCGTAGGCGGCACTGCCTGCGGCGTTTCATAGTAGTCGGAAAGCCCGTAGACAACAACGTGTGCTGCTGCGGCAGCTTGTACCAGTTCCTGTTCCGTGCAGGGCAGCTGCACTTCCAGCAACAAATGCAGTCCGGCAGCTTCTCCGCAGATGTGCAGATACGCTCCCAGCGGGTGAGAGCGAAGCAGCTCTGTCAGCCGCTTTTGCCGTTGGCGGTAGGTCTTTTTCATGCGGTTAAGGTGGCGTTCAAAATAGCCTTCCTGCAAAAAATGTACCAGCGTGTACTGTTCAAAACAGGGGACACTGGACGAATAGAAAGAGAAGTCCTGTTCGAACTGTTTTGCCAAAGGCGGCGGCAGCACAACATAACCGATTCGCAGCGATGGTGCAAGGGTACGGGCGAACGTGTTCATGTAGATAACGTGCCCACTAGTGTCCATGCTGTACAGCGACGGCAGCGGCTTCCCCAGAAACCGCAGTTCGCTGTCATAGTCGTCCTCGATGAGGTAGCGGTCTGTCTGAGCACTTGCCCATGCCAGCAACTCTGCCCGTCTGCGTACCGGCATGATCATACCGGTGGGGAACTGGTGGGACGGTGTCACATGTGCCACGGAAGCACCGGATTGCTGTAGGGCTGCCAGTTGCAGCCCATTTTGATCCATCGGCACATCGATCACCGAGGCACCGTTGCTGCGTAGAATGCGTTTGCCCTTGGAATAGCCAGGTTCTTCCACGGCATAGCGGCGGGACGCACCCAACAGCTGCACCAGAATCCCCAGCAGATATTCCGTACCGGCACCCACCAGAATTTGCTCCGGTGCCGCATGAATATCCCGAAACGCCCGCAGATGAGCCGCAATTGCCGCCCGCAGTTCGTACAAGCCCATTGCCGGTGGCGATTGCAGCAGCTTTTCTTGTTTGGAGGAAAGCACCTGTCTGGAAAGCTTTGCCCATGTGGCAAAGGGGAACTGCTCCAGATCGACACCGCTGGTGGAAAAAACAATTCGGTCGTCCGGGTCAGTCTTTGCCGGCTGTGATGAGGGAAAAGCCGTTTCTTTCGGCATATGTGCCAGCAGCGGTGCATCCGGATCCACAAAGTAACCGGCACGTGGACGGGAATACAGATACCCCTCTGCCGCCAGCTGTTCATAGGCAGTCTGCACCGTCACTATGCTGGTTTGCAAGTGTGCGGAAAGAGCACGGCGGGAAGGGAGTTTCTCGTCAGGGTGCAGAACGCCCTGTGCAATATCCTCCCGAATGGCTGTGCAGATCTGCTGGTACAGTGGCTCAGGATTGCTGGGATTCAGCAGAATGGTCAGCATCTTGGTCGATTCCTTCGCCGTTCAGGAACTGCTGCATCTTGTCGGCAGACCATTCCATTTCCACATCAGAAGCCTTGGCAGCTTTCGCCTGTTCCTCCGAAGCGTCAAAGATCTCCGAAATTTCTTCTATAGACTGATTGGTGAGTGCATCATATTCCGACGAATGAGGCGACGTGCCTGACAGCACGTGGAAGATGTCCTCCGCCGACAATTCACTTGCAGCATCTTCTGTAGCCAGCTGTTCTGTCGGATTTTGTTCCGGAGCAGCCGGCTCTTCTGCCTGCGGTTCCGTAACAGTATCTTCTGTTTCCGTTGCTGCCGCAGATGCTTCCGGAGCAGCCTCTGTGGAATCTGCATCATCTGCTGCCGGTACATCTGTATTTTCCGGAATTTCAGTTTCCGGAGTTTCTGCGGTTTCTTCCGGCTGTTCCGGTGTTTCTGTCGGTTCCGGCTGCTTCGGCGGCTCTGTGAATGGGTGTTTCAGGTGCCAGAGCATTTCGTCTGCGTCCATGAAGTCCGCACTGTCTTTCTGTACAGCCTGAGCCGCACGTTTTTGCCGCAGTTCAGCCGCAACCGTAGAACGAATATTTGCCGGAACGGTAAGCGTATCTGTCATGCGGGGATACATCTCCGGAATTTCCAGTACGTCCAGCTTGAACTTGCCGCCGGTGATAAAGACACGCATGCTGTGTGTGCCTTCCGGCAGCTGGTCAATGACCAGACAAGCCTGACGGGGCAGACAGCTGGGAACAAAGCAATTTTCGTACATGGTGTGTCCGTCGATCAATACCGTAAATTCTGCATTCTCCGCAGTACCAACAATAGCAATGCCGCCGCCCTCAAAGGTACAGGAGAATTCCGCACCGGTTTTCGCTTCCATAGAGGTGCGGTTGTAGAAGTGGTAGCTTTCCATGGCATGTACTTCCCAGTTTTCGTTGTACAAGATGCCGTTTCCGAAGCAGTCCACACGGCGGACATACGGCGGCTGTACCGAAGCCGGCTCCAGGTGAATGTTCCGGAACATATTCCATGCGTATTCACTGCAAAGGCTGGCACGACCGCTGTTGATCATGCACTGCGGCGTATACTTTGCCAGGAAATTGCCGTTGATGAAGAAGAAGATCGCATTGCCCAGTACTACCAGTTTCAGCTTGTTCCACTGTTTGGGGTCAATGTGCTGCGTAATGCCCTCTGCCGCAACGCTTTCCATATCCATTAGCTTCCAGCTGCCGTCGCCGTAAAGTCTGCCGCTGTAGCCGCACATAGAAGTGAACTCACAGGTGACAGTAGAATTATAGCGGATACCGATTCCGGCAAAGTTGTGTTCCTCCAGATTGGAAAGCTTCACTTCTGCCTCCATGCTGTAGCTTCTCCACTTGTCGTCGCCGAAGCAGGTCAGCGGCAGCGGTGTCCCGCGGAACCGCCAGTTGGTGGGCATGATCTGCGGCGTGATCTTCTGGCAGATCGCAAAGCCGTCCTCTGTTTCTACCAACTCGAACGCACCGCCCTGATCGGTCATGTATCTGGGAGCACAGCCGCGGACAGCAATTTCTTCTTTGGTGTACTGTAAATTTTCCGTGTAGGGAAGTGCCAGGCGGGAGGACAGATGCGGCTGTACTGCCGGAAATGTGTTCACGCCGTCCACCCAGCTCACGTCCATAGTCGTCACTGTCATAATGGAACGTGGCGGCACCTTAATGGTAAATGTGTCCCGATGATTCCGGATCGGCCGAATTTTCTTGCCGATACGGAACCAGTTGGCATCATACGCCTGTCTGCCGGAAGGTCCCTTGGTGATAACACTGGAAAATACGGTAGGCTCAAATGCCATATCCTTGACCTGCACCGTATAAATGCGAACGTCCTCGCTTTCGTTGGTGAAGAACATGGACATTTCGCTGCGGTCCGGTGCCGTCAGCGTCATAAAATTGTGAGTGGTGTTGGCAATGGCGTGATTTTCCTCGCCGTCCCCGTAGCAGGCACCGTTGACATACATCCAGCCCTTTCTGGCAAAGCGGCTGAAATGCATTGCCAGCCAGAAACCAATATCCAGAACAAAGTGTCCGGACCACGGCTCCCAGGCCCGAATCAGCTGCTTCGGGGCATAGCAGGCACCGTCATAGTAAGCGGCAACTGCCGGCTGGAACTCGTACATGACCATTTTGCCGTTGTAATAGCTGTTGATGATACGGTTTGCTACATCGATAGGACCATTTTTGCCCACTAGTCCGGACTCGTCTGCCTGTACTGTCAGTTCCGGTACATTGCAGGGGGCAATACCCTCGCTGTACCAGATCTCCTTGCCGTATGCTTCGTTCAGCAGATTGGTATAAGAATCCCCGAATGTGGTGTAGTGCAAGCCGATGACATCGACCGCATTTCGCAGAACGCTGTTGTCCACCATTTGTTCCGCAATGTTCCGCGTGCCGACCTCGTCAGAGGCGATCAGCTTGATTTTGCTGTAGTCATAGGGGGCATTTTTTTCGTTGTCCAGCATGTGCCGCAGGTAGAGGATCCACGCCTCGTCCGGTGTATCCGTTTCGTTCTGGTCTGCACTGATATAGTCGAATTTCAGCCCGTACACCGCATAAGCTGCGTCCAGTGTTTCCTTGTACCAGCGGTATCTGGCACGCAGTCCGTGTTCCTGACTGATGACAAACGCATCTGTGACCCATTTCGGCTCGCCCCAGCGGAGCATGTCGATGGTAATATCCGGATTGATTGCCTTGGCATCTGCGGCAAACTGGAATCCGGCACCGCGTGTCACGTCTGCCGGTTCATTCAGGGAACGCTTGGTGCAGGGCTCTGTGCCGGAGGAGGAATTGACATCTGCTCCCAGTTCCAGCTTGATGTGTGTCAGACCGGCTCCATAATCCTTCTGAAACAGCAGCCGCATGATCTCCTCATAGGCATGAGGGTGTTCTACTTTATAGTCCAGCAGCAGGCGGGAGGAATTGTTGCCGCTGACGCAGCCCAGTCCACGATAACAAGCGGCAGGGTTTTCATTTGCCTGTGTGCCGTCTGCAAGGACTTCCATCGGTGTAATGGTTGAGCGTTCTTTGAAGTTTGAAAAATGGTTGACAATCTTGTTGTTTTTCATGGAAAAGTCCATTGTCATCGTTTCCTTTCGCTATATTTTTCACTGTATTGCAGCAGTTCCCGCAGAGATTCTTCCGGAACACTGGGATCCGGTTCTGCAATGAGAAACTTGATCTTTTTTCCCATTTCATCGAACATGTGTTCGTGTTCGGTTTCGAAGTACCGCAAAGTCGGTTCGCTGTGGAGATCACGGGTCATTGTCGTAATGCGGAATCCCGCTTCCGGAAAATATTCCAGCGACTCCTCAAATAATTCGTCATCGTCAGTTTTGAACCAGATTTCCCCGTCCAGCAGCATGCGGTACTGCACCAGCTGCCGCGGGTGTGTCAGCCGGCGTTTCTTGTGCTTGCCCCGCGGCCACGGATTGCAGAAATTGATGTAGATTCGATCCAGCCGGTCTGTTTCAGCAAAACATTCCCGCAGGTACATAATATTATCGATCATAATGCGGACGTTGTCCAGCGGCAGCTGCTGTTCGGCATAGGCGGCTTCCAGCTTTCGCTTTGCCAGTACCAGCATTTCATTTTTGATGTCAATGGCGATGTAATTGTATTCCGGATTGGCAGGAGCCTCCTGTGCAATAAAGCCGCCCTTGCCGCAGCCCAGTTCCAGCCGCAGCGGCTGTGTCTTTGGAAATTGTGCCTGCCATTGTCCTTTGCAGGCTTTGGGATCAGAGATATAAAACGGGCATGCTTCCAGTTCCGGCTTTGCCCAAGGTTTACAGCGAATTCGCATGAAAAAGTGTCAATCCTTTCGGTTTCTAGGGAAGCACTGAATAAAGCTTGTGCGTAAGATGCGTAGTCAGATTTTTCGGCAGACTGCCAGAAATTCCGCAGGCATACTTGATGTATGGCAAGGGATTTCTGGGCAATATGACGGAAAATCTGCAAGCAGATTGCGTGCAAAGCCGTCAGGCGGGCTTTATGCAGCGTTTCCCTAATTTTTCCTGAAATAAAAAAGCCGCTGTGCATAACGCACGGCGGCTTTTTGTTTCTGTTTATTCAGTGCTTCCTGAAGTTTTCTTCTTGCTGACAGTACGCTTTCTGGCGGCGGGCTTTTTCACAGCCGGCTGCTTTTTCGGCTGGATTCGCAGCATGATGCCGGAGAACGGCGGCAGTTCCAGTGTGAACTGCATGCCGGTGCGGGTAACATCACCTACAATTGCCTGCTTGCTCTCCTCGGTGCTGCCGTGAAAACGCTCCCAGTCGGTGTGCAGCAGCGGTTTCAGGCTGCCGCAGTCCGGCAGGGTAAAGGTGAAAGTCTGCGTGGCTTCGTCGGACATGTGCAGCAGAATCAGAATGCGGCTGTCACCGGCACGGCGTTCCATGGCGTAGATGCCCTTGGCTTCCTGATGACAGTCCACCCAGCAGAAGCCATCCCGTTCATAGTCGTCCTGATACAGTGCCGGTTCGGTGAGATAGAGCCGGTTTAGTTCCAGCATATAATGGTAGAATGCATCGTGAATGGGGTATTTCAGAATGTCCCAGTCCTGCTGCTGCTCCTCGGTCCACTCCCGCAGCTGCCCCAGTTCGCTGCCCATGAACAGCAGTTTTTTGCCGGGGTGTGCATACATATATAAATAGAGCAGCCGAGCCTGCGGGAATTTCTGTTCGTATTCGCCGAACATCTTCTGCATGATCGTGGCTTTTCCGTGGACGTTTTCGTCATGGGAAAGGGGCAGCAGGTAGTATTCGTTGGGGAAGTACATCATGGAGAAGGTCAGCTTGTGGTAGGTGTCGCTGTCCCGCCGTACCCACGGATACTGCCGGAAGTAGTCCAGCGTGTCGTTCATCCAGCCCATGTCCCACTTATAATCAAAGCCCAGTCCGCCGTATTCTACCGGACAGGTCACGCCCTCATAGTTGGTGGAGTCTTCTGCGATCAGCATGCTGTCCGGGTGCAGCTGGTGCAGTCCCTGATTCATGCGTTTCAGGAACGTGATGCTGGCAGGATTGATGCCGCGGCTGGCATCGCCGCCCCAGTAGATCAGCCGGCTGACTGCGTCCATACGCAGCCCGTCAAAGTGGAAAACAGACAGCCAGTAGTTGGCACAGGACTGGAGAAAACTGCACACTTCGCCGCGGGCGTGGATAAAGTTACAGCTGCCCCATTCGCTGTAGTTGTCCTCTTTCTCCGGATACTCATATAATGTTGTACCGTCATAGTGGTTCAGGGCGTAGCCGTCCACTGCAAAATGCACCGGTACAAAGTCCAGAATCACACTGATTCCTGCCTGATGACAGGTATCGACCAGCTGCATCAGCTGATGTGCTGTGCCATAGCGGGAAGTGGGGCTGAAAAAGCCAGTGTTCTGGTATCCCCAGGAGCAGTCCGCAGGGTGCTCGCTCAGGGGCATGAATTCGATATAGTTATAGCCCGCCTTTTTGACGTAGTCCACCAGCTTCGGGGCAATCTCCTCATAGGTGTACCAGCCGTTGGGGTCGTTCGGATTGGTTCGCCACGAACCCAGATGCACCTCGTAGATGTTGACCGGTTTCTTCCGGTGATTGCCACGCTGTGCCAGCCATTTCTTGTCGTGGAACGTGTAGCTGGACAGATCGCGGATAATCGAAGCGTTGTTCGGACGCAGCTCCATGCCGAAGCCATAGGGGTCGCAGTGGTCGATGATGTCGCCGTCGGGATTCTGCGGGGTGATGCGGTACTTGTACATCTGTCCGGCGACGGCTTCCGGTACGGTGAGCTCGTACACGCCGCCGTCGTGGATTCGCTGCATGGGTATCGGCTCCCAGTCGCCGCCCTCCCAGATCAGGTCTACGGCTGCCGCATTGGGAGCAAGGGTGCGGAATACAACGCCCTGTTCTGTCACGTGTGCTCCGAAATACGTGTGGGCATCGAAAGCGTTGCCCAGAAAAAACTGATGAATATCCATAAGGTTGGTTCACTCCTTCGATCGATATATCCATTGAAATTGCATAAGATTTGCCGTTCCGTTGTAATTTTTTTCTCAAAGTGCATCGAAATCTAGTATTATTATACTAAATCTACATACTGCATTGCAAGCACCAAATCTGCATATAGTGTTGTATTACAGACAAATGTACATATAGTGTTTGCCGGAACTGCACTTTTTGAGAAAAACCGAAAAAAATTTCGGAAAACCATTGCAATCGAACGGAAAATGCGGTATAATAAAAACAGGACAACACCGTGCAAAGCCGATACACGGACTTGTGCGGGGTTGCCGGAACAGATGACCGTTTCTGACAGAGGCGGCTGTAGTTAGGCTGTACGAATCTGTGGATACGGGGAACAACTGTTGCACCAATTTTTTTAGGAGGCACTTATTTATGTTAGTATCGGCAAAGGATATGATGGAGAAGGCTAGAGACGGCAAGTATGCAGTCGGTCAGTTCAACATCAACAATCTGGAATGGACAAAGGCAATCCTGAACACTGCACAGAAGCTGAATTCTCCGGTAATTCTGGGCGTTTCCGGCGGTGCCGGCAAGTACATGACCGGTTTCAAGGTTGTTGCAGATATGGTAAAGGCTATGGACGAATCTCTGGGTATCACCGTTCCGGTTGCTCTGCATCTGGATCACGGCACCTACGATCAGTGCTATGACTGCATCAAAGCCGGCTTTACTTCTATCATGTTCGACGGTTCTCACTTCCCGATCGAAGAAAATCTGGCAAAGACCAAGGAACTGGTTGCAGTTGCTCATAAGCTGGGTCTGTCTATCGAAGCAGAAGTCGGTGCAATCGGCGGCGAAGAAGACGGCGTAATCGGTAGAGGCGAGTGTGCAGATCCGCAGGAATGCAAGACTATCGCTGATCTGGGCGTAGACATTCTGGCTGCTGGTATCGGTAATATCCACGGCGTATATCCGGCAAACTGGGAAGGTCTGAGCTTCGAAACTCTGGAAGCTGTAAAGAAGGCTGTCGGCGACATGCCGCTGGTACTGCACGGCGGTACTGGTATTCCGGACGACCAGATCACAAAGGCAATCTCTCTGGGCGTTGCAAAGATCAACGTAAACACTGAGTGCCAGCTGGTATTCGCAGAAGCTACCAGAAAGTACATCGAAGAAGGCAAGGATCTGAAGGGCAAGGGCTTTGACCCGAGAAAGCTGCTCCTGCCGGGCTACGAAGCAATCATGGCAAAGGTAGAAGAAAAGATGAACCTGTTTGGTTCTGTCAACAAGGCGTAAGAACCCTGACACACTGCACGAATCTGCAGAGAAAGGAATGTGTTTCTGATGAAAAAGACATTACAGGTGATCCTCGCTGTACTGGAAATCGTCACATATACTCTGGGAATTGTCGTTTGGACAAAGAACCTGATCAATTTGACACATTCTGATGAGAACGAAAGCACAGCTGATGAGGCGTAATGCTTCGAAGAAACCGGTTTGCACCCACCGTGGTGTGAACCGGTTTTTTGTGCACGTATGTGCTTCGGGCAGAAAAAAGACGGATATGATGCGAAAAACGTAAATTTTTTTGGAAAAAAACGTACTTTTTTCTTCAAAAGCCTTGATTTTTTCGTCCGGCAGTGTTATAATAAGTGTAATCATGCAGCAAAAGACCGGAACCCCACCGGTCTTTCGTTTATGTAGGCACTTTTTTTGGCGAAACACACTGCCGGAAAAAGTGCCCAATACGCGGAAAAAAGGAGCAGATGCCATGAAAATGAAGAAGTTCGGCGGAACGGAAAAGGTTGTCTATGACCTCGTAAAGCCGATTGCCGATGAACAGGGATATTCCATCTGGGACGTGAGCTTTGAAAAAGAGGGTGCCTACTGGTACCTGCGGGTTTTCATCGACCACCCCGACGGGATCGACATTGAGGACTGCGAGAAGATGACACGGCCGGTAAATGCGGCAGTGGACGCCGCGGACCCGATCTCGCAGGCATATGTGCTGGAAGTCGGCTCTGCCGGTCTGGAACGGGAACTGAACCAGCCGCAGCACTTTGCAGAAACGCTGGGCATGGAGGTTCGTGCCCGTGCCATTCGCCCGATCAACGGGGAAAAGGAATGGATCGGCATTCTGACCGCGTATGATACAGAACAGATTACCATACAGCCGGAAGAACAGGAAGCACCGGTGACACTGCCGTTGGCAGACCTATCCTATGTGCGGCGGTATGTAACAGTAGAATTTTAACCAACGGAGGCATAACGAAGAAAATGGATAACAGTTTTTTTGACGCACTCTCCCTGCTGGGAAGTGAAAACAACGTAGACATTGCACAGCTGGTGGAAAAAGTAAAGTCTGCCATGCTGAAAGCAGCCAGAAAGGCATATCCGGAGTGTGAGGACAACATCACCGTCGAAATCGATCCGGCAACCAAGAAATTTGAAATGTATGTGCGGCAGACTGTCGTAGACGATGAGCCGATCGATGCCAACGAAGTCAATATCGACGTGGCACGCACCGTAGATCCCAACGCCTATGTAGGCGGCACCATTGACAGACGGCTGGACATCGCCAAGTTCGGCAGAGCCGCTGCACAGTCCGCAAAGCAGTCTATTAAGGGTGACCTGCGGGAGATCAATCGGGAACGGATTCTGGGCGAGTTCGAGTCGCTGGAAAACGACTGCATCACCTGTGAAGTCTCTCGGGTGGAAACCAACGGCACTGCGACACTGCTGTACCATAAGACAGAACTGTATCTGTTCCCCAATGAGCAGATCCCGGGCGAAACACTGCACGAAGGACAGCGTGTCAAGGTCTACATCACCACGATCGCCAACAAGCAGAAGAAGCCGATCATCAAGATCTCCCGTGTCCGCAAGGAACTGGTCAAGCGTCTGTTTGAACTGGAGATCCCGGAAATTTATGACGGCACTGTGGAGATCAAGTCTATCTCCCGTGAGGCCGGCTCCCGCACCAAGGTGGCTGTCTGGTCCAAGGACGAAAACGTGGATGCTATCGGTGCCTGCATCGGTCCGAAGCGTTCCCGTATTTCTGCAATTGTGGCTGAACTGAACGGCGAAAAGATCGACATCATTCCCTACAGCGAAAAGCCGGAGGAATTCATTGCCAAGGCACTGGCACCGGCAACGGTTCTGGACGTGCAGATCCTGAGCGAAGAAGAACGCACCTGCACCGTAAAGGTACCGAACAACCAGCTTTCACTGGCGATCGGCAACAAGGGACAGAATGCCAAGCTGGCTGCCAAGCTGACTGGCTATAAGATCGACATCAAGCCGGAATTCGATGTGCTGACCAAGCACGAGCACGATGCAGCACCGGCAGAACAGCCGGAAGCACCGCAGGCAGAACAGCCGACAGAAGCCGCAGCAGAGGCTCCGGCGGAAACAGCAGAAACAGAAGCAAGTGCACCGGAGGCGAACAGCGTTGAAGAGTAAAAAAGTTCCTATGAGGCTTTGTGTGGGCTGCGGCACTATGCAGCCGAAAAAAGACCTGATTCGGGTGCTGAAAAATGCAGAAGGGGAAATCAAGCTGGATTTCACAGGAAAACAATCCGGACGCGGTGCATATTTATGTAAGAATATGGACTGCTTCGCAGCAGCCAAGAAGGGACACCGCATTGAGCGTTCTTTCGGCTGCCGTGTTTCGGAAGAAGTCTATGAGGAGATGGAACATGCATTACAGACAGAACTGGCAAGGGATTCTGAGCATCTGTCGTAAAGCCGGAAAGCTGGCAATGGGACTGGAGCCCACCAAAGATGCCATGTACCGCGGGACAGTGTCCGGCGTGCTGGTGGCATCAGACGCATCTGCCAAGACGCGGAAAGAAGCGGCGTTTTACTGCGGGCAGGCACAGGTGCCCTGTCTGGAACTGGCATTTACCAAAGCGGACTTTGCCCAGATGATCGGCAGAGGCAGCGGTGTGCTGGCGATCTGTGACGACGGCTTTTTCCGGAAAATGCAGCTGCTGGCGGAACAGGAAAAACAGGAACCACGCGGAGAAGCGTAACAGACTTTCATCATCACATGCGGTGCCGCAGACAGTTGCGGTTCGCCTGTGCTGTGGAGATACATTTGCAGGAGTGGAGTGCCGCGGCGGAGGAACAGCCTACGCCGGACATTCCTTGGAGAAAAGGAGGATTTTCGCCTATGACGAAGAAAGTAAAATTGAGCGACGTTGCACGGGATCTGCAGATCCCGACACAGGAACTGATCGGATTTTATCAGGAACGCGACGAAAAGGGAAATACGAAAAAGGGTGTGACCGGTCTGACACCGGAGGAGATCAATCTGGCACTGGAGTATTATTCCCAGAAAACACAGGTAGACAGTCTGGACGCTTACTTTGCTTCCAAGGATAAGCCAAAGCCGAAGCAGGAAAAGAAGTCCGGCGACAAGAAGCCGGCGGATAAGAAACCGGCAGACAAGAAAAACAGCGACAAGAAGCCGGCAGAGAAAAAGGCAGCAGACAAAAAGCCTGCTGACAAGAAGCCGCAGCCGGAAAAGAAAGCAGAAGAAAAGAAGCCCGCAGCTCCGCAGGCTCAGAAGCACGAAAAGCCCAAGAAGCAGCAGGCAAAGGCACAGAAGCACGGCGAGCGTCTGCACGTTGAAGTGGAAATGGCATCTGCGGACAGCATTACCACCGAAAAACGTCGCACAGTAGACACCAGAGGCTCTTATGTCGATCTGGATAAGTACAACCAGCGGTATGAGCAGATCGCTCCGGCAAGCAAGTATACCAACGACAGATATTCCACCAAGAAGCAGAAGATCAACCAGAAGTCTGCACAGCGGAATAAGCAGCGGTATTCCAGCAAGCGGGAAACCGAACAGGATAAGCTGCGTCGTCTGGAACTGGAACGTGCCAGAAAGCAGCAGCTGCGTGTCCGCATTCCGGACGTAATCACTGTCGGCGAACTGGCGACCCGTCTGAAAGTCACCGCTACCGAAGTCATCAAGAAGCTGATGATGCTGGGCGTTATGGCGACCATTAACGAGGAGATCGATTTCGATACCGCCTCTCTGGTGGCAGAGGAACTGGGTGCAAAGGTAGAGCACGAAGTGATCGTGACCATTGAAGACCGTCTGATCGACGAGGACGACGATGCCGAGGATACCGAAGAACGCTGCCCGGTTGTCTGCGTTATGGGTCACGTTGACCACGGTAAGACTTCCATTCTGGACAGAATCCGTAACGCTCACGTTACCGCAGGGGAAGCCGGCGGCATTACCCAGCATATCGGTGCATATCAGGTACGCTATGAGGGCAAGGACATCACATTCCTGGATACACCGGGTCACGAAGCATTCACAGCAATGCGTGCCCGCGGTGCTAATATCACAGATATTGCAATTCTGGTTGTGGCTGCCGATGACGGTATCATGCCGCAGACAGTCGAATCTATCAATCACGCCAAGGCTGCCGGAATCACCGTTATTGTTGCTATCAACAAGATGGATAAGGAAGGTGCAAATCCGGACCGCATCAAGGAAGAACTGACCAAGTACGGCATGGTCTGCGAAGAATGGGGCGGCGACGTGATCTGCGTACCGGTTTCTGCAAAGACCGGCGAGGGCATCGACGACCTGCTGGAAAACATTCTGCTGGTCGCAGAAACCAGCGAACTGAAGGCAAATCCGGATCGCCGTGCAAAGGGTACTGTCGTAGAAGCCCGTCTGGACAAGGGACGCGGACCAATCGCTACCCTGCTGGTACAGAACGGTACCCTGCACGTCGGCGATGTCATTATCGCAGGTACCGCAGTCGGCCGTGTGCGTGTCATGACCAACGATAAGGGGCAGGCAGTGGAATCTGCTGGTCCGTCTGTACCGGTAGAGATCACCGGTCTGGCAGAAGTGCCGGAAGCAGGCGATACGTTCAACGCAGTAGAAGATGAGCGTCTGGCAAGAGAACTGGTAGAACAGCGGAAGCACGAGGCAAAGCAGGCGAAGTTCAACGAGTACCAGAAGGTCACTCTGGATAACCTGTTCAGCCAGATCGAACAGGGCGAAATGAAGGAACTGTCCCTGATCGTCAAGGCAGACGTACAGGGTTCTGTAGAAGCTGTCACCCAGTCGCTGGAAAAGCTGTCCAACGACGAAGTCCGCGTCCGCGTAATTCACGGCGGTGTCGGCGGTATCAAAGAAAGCGACGTTATGCTGGCAAGTGCATCGAATGCGATCATCATCGGATTCAACGTTCGTCCGGATCAGACTGCGGAAGAATTTGCAGCACGGGATAAGGTGGATATTCGCACCTACCGTGTCATCTACGATGCAATCGAAGAAATCGAAACTGCGATGAAGGGCATGCTGGCTCCGAAGTTCCGCGAAGTGGTAATGGGACGTATCGAAGTGCGTCAGGTATACAAGATCTCCAATGTTGGTGCCGTTGCCGGTGCATACGTGCTCAACGGCAAGGTGACCAGACAGTGCGAGATTCGCGTGGTACGTGACGGCATTGTCATTGCGGAAGATAAGATGTCCAGCCTGAAGCGGTTCAAGGACGATGTCAAGGAAGTCGGCGAAAGCTATGAGTGCGGTATCACACTGGAAAAATTCCGCGACTTCAAGGAAGGCGACATCTTCGAAGCATTTATCATGGAAGAATACAGAGATTGACAGAAGGGCAACGCCGCATAAAATTGGTGCGGCATTGCTGTGACATCATGTTGCTGAAAAGAAATGCAACGATAGAAAGGAGCCGTACAGCATGGCAAATTTCAAGGCAAATCGTACCGAGGAAGACATCCTGCGGGAAATGACAGCAATTTTGCGGGAACTGAAAGACCCCCGTATCGATCCGATGCTGACGGTCGTCCGTGCAGAGCTCTCCCGTGACCTGTCGGACTGCAAGATCTTCGTTTCCAGTCTGTCCGGCAAGGAAACCGCCAAGGAATCCTGCAAAGGTCTGGACAGTGCCTCCGGCTTTATCCGGCGGGAACTGCTTCGCCGTCTGAAGATCCGGCGGAGTCCGGCACTGCATTTTGTGGCAGACGATTCGATCGCACATAGTGCAGAGATCGACCGCATGCTGCATCATATTCAGCCGCCGGTGGAAAAACCGGAGGAAAGCGGCACGGGAGAGGAGTGAACGGCGTGCAGGAGCTGACATTGGCAAAAACAGCCGCATGGCTGCAGCAATATGAAGATGCTTATATGCTGATCCACCGCAGCCCCGACGGGGACTGCATCGGTGCCGGCTATGCACTGGCAGAAATTTTACAGCAGCTGGGAAAGCGTGCGGCAGTGCTCTGCAACGATGAGATCCCGCCGCGGTATCAGTTCATGCTGCCGGAACAGCCCGCAGCAGCGGACTTTCCGCCGAAGTGCATTATTGCGGTAGATGTGGCAGATGCCAAGCTGCTGGGCAGCAGGATACAGGAACAGTATGGCAGCCGTGTAGATCTCTGCATTGACCACCACGTATCCAACGTGCCCTACGCCAAGGCAAGACTGCTGGACGGTACGGCTTCGGCGGTGTGTGAGATCCTCTACCGCCTGTGCCGCGTGCTGCCGGTTCAGATAACGGACAGCATTGCAGTGTGTCTGTATACCGGCATGGCAACGGATACCGGCTGTTTTCAGTATGATAACGCCGGCCCGGAAACCCACCGTGCGGTGGCGGCATTGATGGAAATATGCCCCGATGTGCGGTATGCGTGGATCAACCGGAAAATGTTTGCAGTCAAGAGCTTTGGCAGATTGCAGCTGGATAAACTGCTGATCGATCATCTGGAATGTTATCTGGACGGCAAGTGTGTCCTGATCTGTGTGTCACAGGAATTCCTGAAAAAATTCCACGTGGACGAAGCAGAACTGGAAGGCATTGCCGGATTCCCGCTACAGGTAGAGGGTGCAGAGATCGGCATCACCATGAAAGAAAAAGAAGCCGGAAAATTCCGGATCTCCATGCGTTCGGCAGATCAGGTCAATGTATCTGCGATCTGTCAGCGGCTGGGCGGCGGCGGCCATGTAAAGGCTGCCGGCTGTCAGGTAGAGGGTACCGCAGATGAGGTACGCCGCATTTTGCTGGACGCAGTAAAGGAAGAATGGGGGAAGGCATGAGTCAGGAAACAATGCAGGGGGTTCTCTGCATGCAAAAACCCGCGGAGTTCACATCGTTTGATGTCATCGGCAAGCTGCGTGGCATTCTGCATATGCGGCGGCTGGGACATACCGGAACGCTGGATCCTATGGCAACCGGTGTGCTGCCGGTGCTGGTGGGAAAGGCAGCCCGTGCCTGTGACATTCTGCCCGATCAATCGAAAATCTATCGTGCTACGGTACAGTTCGGCTGGGAAACCGACACCGAAGATGTCTGGGGCACCCGCACGGCTGTCTATCCGGAAATGCACGTGACAAAAGAGGCACTGGACGCAGTGCTCCCGCAGTTTGTGGGAGCGATCCAGCAGGTGCCGCCTATGTATTCCGCAGTTTCTGTGGAGGGAACACGTCTGTACGAACTGGCAAGACGGGGCGTTGTGATCGAACGTCCGGCACGGACAGTACAGGTGGATTCCATTGTGCTGGAAGCATGGGACGAAGACAAGCAGACCGCGGAACTGTCTGTTGCCTGCGGCAAGGGCACCTATATCCGCACACTGCTCTGCGACATCGGAAAAGCACTGGGCGGCGGTGCTGTGATGACGGCACTGTGCCGGACAAAGGCAAGCGGCTTTACGCTGGAACAGTGCTATACATTTGAGCAGGTGACGGAGTTTTGCCGGCGGGGAACGCTGGCGGAACATCTCATTCCCACAGACCGTCTGTTTACGTCACTGCCGGAGCTGCACCTGACAGAACAGCAGTCCACCCTGTACGGCAACGGTGTCAAGCTGGCATTGAGCCGTGTGGAGGGCGTTCTGCCGGAGCAGGATTTGTACCGTGTTTACGGTGCAGACGGCAGCTTCTTCGGAACTGCACAGGCAGACCGGAATGCGGACGAACTGCGTGTGGGAAAGAATATGAAATAGAAAGGCGGAAACGTGCTTGAAAGGATTCCAACGCATCACTGCACCGCTGGCACAGAAAAGTGCTGTGGCACTGGGCTTTTTTGACGGTGTGCATCTGGGGCACCGTGCCGTGCTGGGGGCAGCTGCCCGCTGTGCGGCAGAACAGGAACTGCTGGCGTGTGCATTTACTTTTGCGGCAGATTCCGTTCCGGTAAAACAGGGCGTGCCGCTGTCTTATCTCTATACAGATACCCAGAAAGCGGAATTGATGCAGGACTGCGGGATCCACGGGGTATACTGTCCGGCATTTTCGGAACTGTGCGGACTGGACGGCGAGGCATTCTGCCGGCAGGTGCTGGTGGAACTGCTCCATGCACAGGAGGTATTCTGCGGCGGAGATTTCCGCTTTGGTGCAAAAGCAGCGTGGAATATCGACAGCCTGCGGGAATTCGGCAGCCAGTTCGGGTTTGGCGTGCATCAGGTCGCACCGGTGCTCTGCGGCGGAGAGAAAATTTCCTCCACCGCGATCCGGCAGGCGATCCGTGCCGGAAAGCCGGAACAGGCAGCGAACCTGCTGGGCGTGCCCTATCATGTCAGCGGCAGCGTTGTCCACGGGGCAGCACTGGGGCGAACCAAGGCAGTCCCGACGATCAACATTCCCTTTGCAGCAGGGCAGCTGGTGCCGCGGTATGGCGTGTATGTTTCACGGACGCACACCCCGCAGGGCAGCTTCGATTCCATTACGGATATTGGAGTCAAGCCCACTGTCAGCGAAGCACAGCTGCCGGCGGCAGAAACGTTTCTGCTGCACTTTTCCGGTGACCTGTACGAACAGCCCTGTCGGGTGGAATTGCTGCATTTTCTGCGGGACGAGCAGAAATTCCCCGATGTGGACAGCCTGTACCGGCAGATCGCACAGGATCAGAAACAGTGTCAGGAATGGCTGAAACAACATGATCTGTGAGAACACAGAGATTATCATATGAAAGGAAGTACTAGCAATGTACAAAAGAGTGAGAACCAGATTTGCACCCAGCCCGACGGGCTATATGCACATCGGCAACCTGCGTACCGCATTGTTTGCCTATCTGATCGCCAAGAAACAGGACGGCGATTTTATTCTGCGGATCGAGGACACCGATCAGGAACGTTATGTAGAAGGTGCCGTTGATGTGATCTATGACACCCTGCGGGTTGCCGGTCTGAACTGGGACGAAGGTCCGGACATCGGCGGTCCGGTGGGACCGTATGTACAGTCGGAGCGTATGGGCATGTTCAAGTCCTACGCGGAAGAACTGGTGAAAACCGGTCACGCATATTACTGCTTCTGTGACAAGGAGCGTCTGGAAGAAGTGCGGAAAATTCAGGAAGCTTCTCACATTGCTCCCATGTATGACCGCCACTGCCGGAATCTCTCTCCGGAAGAAATTCAGGAAAAGCTGGACGCAGGCGTTCCCTACGTCATTCGCCAGAAGATGCCGCTGGAGGGAACTACCACATTCCACGACGACATTTACGGAGATGTGACAGTGGAGAACAGCACACTGGACGACCAGATCCTGATCAAGACCGACGGCATGCCGACCTACAACTTTGCCAACGTTGTGGACGACCACCTCATGGGCATCACCCATGTTGTACGCGGCAACGAGTACCTTTCCTCTGCTCCGAAGTATAATCTGCTGTATCAGGCATTCGGCTGGGACGTACCGGAATATGTACACTGTGCACCGGTCATGAAAGACAAGACACACAAGCTGTCCAAGAGAAACGGCGATGCTTCTTTCCAAGACCTGATGAAAAAAGGCTATCTGCCGGAAGCAGTTATCAATTTCATCGCACTGCTGGGCTGGGCACCCTCCGGCGAATATAACGAGCAGGAAATTTTCACGCTGGACGAACTGAAAAAAGCATTCGAGATCAGCGGCATCAGTAAGGCTCCGGCAATTTTCGACGACCAGAAACTCCGTGCCATTAACGGTGCTTATGTACACAAAATGGATCCGGCAGATTTCGAAAAGGCAGCAGAGCCGTATATCCGCCAGACAGTAAAGCGGACAGACATTGACCTGTCCCTGCTGTGCAGTGTGCTTCAGAACCGCACCGAAGTATTCTCCGATATTCCGGAGCAGGTGGACTTTATTGATGCCATGCCGGAATACGATCTGGAAATGTACCGCCACAAGAAGATGAAGACCACACCGGAAACCGCACTGGAAGCTCTGAAGGAAGCTCTGCCGGTTCTGGAGAGTGTCGAACAGTGGGATACTGAGCACATTCACGAAGCACTGTTTGCAAAGATCGCAGATCTGGGCGTGAAAAACGGCTGGATGCTGTGGCCGCTGCGGACAGCTGTTTCCGGAAAGCAGTTTACACCGGGCGGCGGCGTAGAACTGTGTGCAATTCTGGGCAAGGAAGATACATTGGCACGTGTTCGAAAGGCGATTGACGCACTTTCTGCATAAGACTTTGCAATCAGGCAATTGGAACCTTTCGTAAGATTATCACTTCTCTATCACAATAGAATGATAAACTATACCTAGTTTTTGTGTGCAGGGCAGGAGCGTTCTGTCCGGCACGCAGCAGAAGGAGGCAATCACAAGGATGATTGAAGTCAAACATCTGACGAAACAATACGGCGACAAGCTGGCAGTCAACGACATCAGTTTTACCGTAGAGGACGGCGAGATTCTGGGACTTCTGGGACCGAACGGTGCCGGAAAGTCTACGACCATGAATATGCTGACCGGCTACATCAGTTCCACCTCCGGACAGGCACTGATCAACGGCATTGACATTCTGGAAGACCCGATCAAAGCCAAGGCACAGATCGGCTATCTGCCGGAACTGCCGCCGCTGTATCTGGATATGACCGTCATGGGCTATCTGAATTTTGTCTATGACCTGAAAAAGTGCAAGCTGCCCCGCCGTTCCCATCTGAAAGACGTGTGCAACCTGTGCCGCATCAGCGACGTTTCCGGTCGTGTCATCAAGCACCTGTCCAAGGGCTACCGCCAGCGTGTCGGTCTGGCACAGGCACTGATCAGCAACCCGCCGATCCTGATTCTGGACGAGCCCACTGTCGGTCTGGACCCGAAGCAGATCATTGAGATCCGCACACTGGTCAAGAAGCTGGGCAAAAAGCACACCGTCATTCTTTCCTCCCACATTCTGTCGGAGGTACAGGAAGTCTGTGACCGTGTGGTAATTATCAACCACGGACAGATCGCCGCAAACGACACCATTGACAACCTGTCGAAGGCGGTTTCCGGTGTCAACCGTCTGGTGGTTCGCATCAGCGGTCCGAAGAATGAAGTGCTGCAGGCGATTCGTGCTATAGACGACGTGACGAAAGTCCGTGCAGATATGGAACGGGAGCCGAAGATCTTCGAATTCGAGATCGAGGCAAAACCCAATGCCGACATTCGTCCGGCTCTGAACCAGATGGTCAAGGAACACGGCTGGGACATCTACAAAATGGATCTGGGCGTGATGACGCTGGAAGATGCATTCCTGAAGATCACCATGGGCGAGGGTGTCAAGCTTTCTTCGGAAAAGAGCAGTGCTCCCGCCGCAGAAAAGTCCGCAGCTCCGGCAGCTGAAACTACGGCTCCGGAAGAATCCGCAGCAGCACCGGCAGAAGCCGAAAAGGCAGAAACGCCGGCTGAAGATGCTGCACAGAAACAAGAAGGAGGCGAAGCGTAATGGGTGCGATCTATCGCCGTGAAGTCGGAGCGTTTTTCACCTCCAGCATTGCCTATGTTTTTCTGGCAGTGTTCTATCTGGCAGCAGGCTATTTCTTCTTCGGCTCGTCGCTGGCAATGGCAACGACCGATATGTCCAACTTGTTCAGCAGCCTGTTTTTCGTCATCACCATTCTGATTCCGGTACTGACCATGCGTTTGTTCAGTGAGGAAAAGAAGCAAAAGACCGAACAGGGACTTCTGACGGCACCGGTTTCCATCGGCGGCATCGTCATGGGAAAATATCTGGCAGCCCTCACGCTGTATACCATTGGTCTGGCGATCATTTTTGTCTATGCTCTGATCCTGAGCTTTTTCGGGGCAGTGGCATGGGGCATCGTGATCTCCAACATTCTGGCACTGTTCCTGCTGGGAGCAGCTTTTATTGCCGTGACATTGTTCATCTCGTCCCTGACCGAAAATCAGGTAGTTGCCGCTGTGCTGGGCATGATCGTTCTGCTGGCACTGGCTCTGATCGACGTGGTGGCACGGTATGCAGAAAATATACCGGTTGTTCCCACCGTTCTGAATGCTCTGTCGTTCTACACCAGATACTATGATTTCACTGCCGGTCTGTTTGATCCGGCTGGCGTGCTGTTTTATGTAAGTACGGCAGTGATCTTCAACTTCTTTACGGTACGCGTGTTCGAAAAACGGCGTTGGAGTTGAGAGGAGGACATCACCAATGGAAAAACAGAAACATACAGAAACAGCAGAGGCTTCTCTGGAAAAACAGCAGAAAAAACTGAAGAACCGGAAAAAGCTGAAATACGGCGGTCTGGCAACTGCGATCACCGTGATCTTTGTGGCAGTTGTGGTACTGGTCAACGTCGTGGTCACCCAGATCGGCAAGCGGTATCCGGATTTTAAGCTGGATCTGACCACCGCAAACCTCTATGCGATCAGCGATGAAACACTGGACTATATCCGCAATATGGAGAAAGACGTAGACATTGCCATTTCTTCCGATGAAGCGACTTTCACTTCGGACAAGAACAATAAGATGATCGCGGAAACCCTGTCCAAGTATCAGGGCTATTCCGACCGCATCAGTGTGACCTATTTTGACACCACCAAGGATCCGGACGTATTGTCCAAGTATCAGGAACTGTACGGCGGTTCGATCCAGTCCAATGAGATCATCATCACCAGCGGTAGCCGCATCAAGGTGTACAACACTACCACTGATATGTTTGAAGTGGATCAGCAGAAGTACCAGTACTATCAGTACGGCATGGCAAGCTTTGCAGACTGCATCACCGCATTCAAGGGCGAACAGACCCTGACTTCCGGTATCATGAACGTTACCGATTCCAATCCCAAGACCGTGGGCATCATTGCCACCACCAATGGCAGCCCGATCTTTGCACAGACCAACACTTCTTCTGACCCGAACACCTATGCGTTCTATGCAATGGAAAACCTGCTGGACGAAAACGGTTATGATGTGAGCCGTCTGGACATGATCAACGACACACTGGATACAGAAAAGTATGACATTCTGGTGCTGCCGGCTCCTAAGACAGACCTGACCACCGACGCTGTACAGAAGCTGCAAAACTTCATGTACAACGACGGCAAGCTGGGCAAGCAGCTGGTCTACATCGCAGACTACACCCAGTCTTCCACGCCGAATCTGGACGCATTCCTGAAAGAGTGGAACGTACAGGTGGATTACAGTTCTGTCATCGACGAAAACAACAGCACCAATCAGGAAGTCAACATTCTCCTGTCCCAGAGCAACAACAGAAGCTTTGTGGCTCCGGTCGTGACAGTGACAGATGAAGAAGACTATACCGGTAATCTGGCAAATGCCAGCCTGCCGATCGTGGCTCCTATGGCACGTCCGATCCAGACACTGACCGCCAACAACGGCAGAACGGTAACGGCACTGCTGACCTCGTCGGATACCTCTTACTGCTACCCGCTGTCGCCGAAGGACTACAGCACAGACAGCACTGCCGCTGTGGCTGACGGTTCTGCGGACAGTCAGGAAGCTACAGAGGCAGCCACCGAAGCAGCTGCTACCACCACTTCTTTCGATAAGGATTCCGCACCCAAGGGACAGAATACCGTTATGGCACTCTGCCGTGACCAGCAGTCCACCGGTGACGCTTTCATTGAAAGTGATGTGATCGTGCTGGGCTCCATGTCGATGCTGGACGTAAATCTGGTACAGAATTCGGCATACAACAATGCGGAATACTTTGTAGGTCTGCTGAACTCTGTCTGCGGCAAGGAAGACAGCATCGTAGTTGCTTCCAAGGACTTGACACAGACTTCGATCTCCGCATCTGCAACACAGCTGAAAGCGATCCGTCTGGTCGTGGTATTCCTCATTCCGCTGGCAGTTGTTGTGGCTGGCGTGATCGTTGCAGTCCGCAGACGGTATCGTTAAGGGAGGCACATCATGCGTAAAAAAGCACTGGGGATCATCGGCGGCGTGGTGCTGGTGGCAGCACTGGGCACGGCATCGTTTTTCCTGCTGCGGAATACACCGGAGGAGGATTCTTCTTCCGTGTCTTCTTCTGACAGCAGCGAGGAAAGCATCTCGCTGACCTCGGAAGACCCGAACGATGTGACTTCTATTGACATCACCAACGGCAGCGGTTCTTTTGCAGTGGTTCGCACGGCAGAGGGCACCGGCACGGGAGATGACCATGCGGCATATGCCGTGTCCGGCTGGGAAGATCTTCCTATGGACACCTCCACCCTGTGGACGTTGTCCAATAATACCGCTTCTATGGAAGCCAACGGGGTGGTAGAAGAAAACTGCTCCGATCTGGAAAAATTCGGGCTGGACGATGCCGAGGCGATCGCAGTCACACTGCATTTCGCCGACGGCAGCGACTACAGTTTCCGCGTGGGCAATGCTGCCGCAGATGCTTCCAATACCTACTTTGCACCGGCAGACAAGGACACCGTCTACACGGTGAAAACATCGCTGGTGGCAAACTTCAGCAAGTCCGCAACGGATTTCCTGTCCACTACGATGCTGGAAGCACCGGCGGATACCAATGATTATCCCATTGTCAACAAGCTGACCGTGGAACGCAAGGATATGGACTATACGCTGGAGCTGGACTATGACGAAGATGCCGCAGACAACACCAATATGGGCGGCACTGTGGCAAGCCATGAAATGGTATCGCCGGTGCCGGCATATCTGAGCGTAGACCGTTCGACACCGGTGGTGACCGGCATGTTCGGACTGAAAGCGGAAAAGGTTGCAGTTCCGCACCCCTCGGCAGAGGACATCGCCAATGCCGGACTGGACGATCCGTTCGGAACGGCAACCATGGCGTGTGCAGACGGCAACACATATGTACTGACATTCGGCGAACGCTTTACCGAAAAAGATGAGGAGAACGGTACGGAAACGGCGTACTATTATGCGATGCTGAACGGTGTGGACGCGATCTATCAGGTGACCGAGGAAAACTTGGTCTGGGCAACAACAACGCCCACGGATATTGCTTCCAAGCTGGTGCTGGGCACCTATGTCTGGGACGTAGGCTCACTGGATGTCAGCGTCGGCGAGCAGAAGTTCCAGTTTCAGGTGACCGGCAGCGATAAGGACACCGCAGTCGTTACCCTGAACGGAGAGAGTACCGACAAGGAACGTTACCGCCAGTTCTATTCGTTCCTGCTGAACACCACGGCGGAAACCGTCAAGCTGGACGGCGAGCCGGCAGGGGAGATGCTGGGAGAAATCCACGTCAAGACACAGGACGGCAAATTCGAACGGGATCTACAGTTCTACGCCATTGACGAGTTCACCTGTCTGATCACCGCAGACGGCAAGTCGGCGTACACCTGCCGTAAAACTTATCTGGACACACTGCTGAACAACATGAACATCTACGACGACACAAGTCAGGACTTTACGACGAACTGGAGCTAAGTCAGGGGGCTGACCGTTCCGGAGAAAGGAAGGAACAGCAATGAATCAGGAATTTTTTATGTATCGGGGGTATCCTCTGGTACGCAAGGGAAACGAAATCTATTACGGGTATATGTCAGAGCCATTCGTGGTAATGATGCAGATCGTGCATCAGCAGGAAGTGAACGGGCTGAAGGTTGCAGATAAGATTCGCGTCTATCAGATCGCAACCAAGGAGCCGGATCCTGTGAAGGCGATCACCAAGACTTCCGACCGACCGAATTTGTATGAAGCCGTAGATCTGGCAAACGTCTGGCTGAAGCGTGCTGAAAAGGACGCAGCAGCAAAGTAAATCCGATTTGCTTGGAAAAGAGCATCTCTGCACGGGAGCGATCCTGTGGGAGATGCTCTTTTTGTTTGGCTGCCTTTTTTTCAAAAATAGGCTCCCCTGAAAGGGCACCCGCAGGGCGTGCCTTGTGCTGAGCTGGCAAGCCGTAGGCTTGACTGAGGGATTTTTGCGTAAATCTTTTACACCAAGCAAAAGATTCCACAAGAACTCCTCCACCGTCTAATGACGATTCCCCTTCCCTTTCAGGGGAGGCTGATTTTTATTCAGGCTCCCCTTTTGTGTATAGGCTCCCTTGAAAAGGGAGCTGGCAGCCGTAGGCTGACTGAGGGATTTCTTCCGTGAAACCTGATACATCAAGCAAAAGATTCTACAGAAGGACCCCTCCACCAGCTTCGCTGGTCCCCCTCGTACTGAGCGGTCCCCTCTGCCCTGCGGGCATCTCCCCACCCCGTGGGGAGTCACCCCTTTCAGGGGAGGCTTTTTATTTCCGTTCCTTTTAGTGTATAGGCTTCTATTCTAGGAGAAGCTTATTCCTGTTCTCAAAAAATCCCTTGACAGCACCGCCGGAATCCGGTATAATAAACCAAGAACAATCGCACAGAATGTGCAAAAGGCAATACCGCACAAAGATTGTGCGACAGATGCGTCGTCAAATTTTTCGTCA
>ERZ1035032.459-NODE-459-length-33132-cov-8.808235_pt1 | contig 33132 bp, 28 predicted proteins | sample MGYA00520693_ERZ1035032 | MGnify/ENA primary metagenome ERZ1035032 (study PRJEB33766, sample SAMN09781740) | gut metagenome | biome: gut microbiome | host: Homo sapiens | place: Madagascar | study: EMG produced TPA metagenomics assembly of the PRJNA485056 data set... | reverse complement strand
ATTTAAATCTATACAGCGTATTTTAATTTGCATTTATTTTAGTTTTGTGCTTTAGTGTAAAAAAAATTAGAGGCTGAAATGAATAATATGTATGATGTGATTGTTGTTGGCGGTGGACATGCCGGTTGTGAGGCTTGCGCTGCTGCGGCACGTACCGGTGCTAAAACTTTGTTGGTTACTCATAAAATTTCTACAATCGGCGAAATGTCGTGCAATCCGGCTATTGGTGGATTGGGAAAAGGACATTTGGTGCGTGAAGTAGATGCCTTAGACGGGTTAATGGGGCGTGTTATAGATAAAGCTGGTATCCAGTTCAGAATGCTTAATTTATCTAAAGGACCTGCTGTGCGTGGGCCGCGTGCTCAGGCTGACCGTGCACTCTATAAAAAGTATATGCTGCAGGCTTTGCAGGAAACTCCTAACTTGGATATTAAAGAGGGAGCAGTTGAAGGTTTGCTGATAAAAGATAATAATGTTTGCGGTGTAAAGCTGGCTGATGAAACCGAAATTTTTGCAAAAGCCGTGGTTTTGACAACCGGTACATTCTTAAATGGTATTATGTTTACAGGTCATCAAACTTCTATCGGCGGACGTGTCGGAGATATTTCATGTACTGGTGTAACGCCTTATTTAAAATCTTTAGGCTTACAGCTGGGGCGCTTAAAAACCGGTACGCCATCTCGTTTGAACGGCGATACGATTAACTGGGATATTTTGGAAAAACAATCCGGCGATAAAAATCCGGTGCCGTTTTCATTTTTAACTAAAGAGCTTAATAATCGCCAAATTGATTGTGGTGTAACTTATACAAATGAAACTACGCATAAAATTATTCGTGATAATTTTTCTAAGTGTGCTTTGTTTTCTGGTTTGATTACCGGTAAAGGGCCGCGTTATTGTCCGAGCATTGAGGATAAATTAGTCCGCTTTGCCGACAGAACGTCTCATCAGATTTTTTTGGAGCCTGAGGGATACAATACAAACGTAGTTTATCCTAATGGTATTTCTACATCATTGCCGGCTGATGTGCAGGATGCTTTTATTCATACGATGAAAGGCTTAGAAAATGTAGAAATTTTGCGCTATGCGTATGCGATTGAATATGACTTTGTTAATCCTCAGGAACTAGATCATTGCTTAGCCGTTAAAAAGTCTAAGGGATTATATTTAGCCGGACAAATCAACGGTACAACCGGTTATGAAGAAGCGGCGGCTCAGGGCCTGCTTGCCGGTGTAAATGCGGCTTTGTTTGCTCTTGACCGCGGTAAGGAATTTAAAATTGACCGCAGCCAAGGTTATATCGGAGTTATGGTTGACGACTTAATTACTAAAGGCGTGGATGAGCCTTATAGAATGTTCACCTCTCGTTCAGAATATCGTTTGGTATTGCGTGCCGATAATGCTGATGCTCGTCTGACAGAGCTTGGTTATAATATCGGCTGTGTTTCTGAAAATAGATACAGTGTATTTAAAACTAAAGAAGAGAAGATTAAAAAGTTTGATGATTTTTGCTTAAATAAAATTGTCTCTTATCCGGAAATAGAAAGCCTGGGCATAACTGTAAAACATAATGGTAAAAAGACACTAAAAGATTTGCTGGGTTATCAATATGTTTCACGTGAAACAATTTCAAAAATTGCACCGGAAAGCAAGGATATAGAAAATTCTGTTTACGAACAAGTTGAAATTGATGCTAAGTATGCGGGTTATTTAAAACGCGAATATGAGGATATCGCCGTATTTAAACGTGATGAAAATTTACAAATTCGTGATGATATAGATTATTCTAAAATCGGCGGATTATCTACGGAAATGATTCAGCGCTTTACGGCTGTAAAACCAAAAACAATAGGTGAGGCCGCTCGCATAAAAGGTGTTACTCCGGCAGCTGTTACAGCTATTTTAGGATATATTAAAAAATGATAGTCCAGAATTTTTCATATCATTCGCACACAAATTTTTCCGATGGATATAATACGCTTGAAGAGATGGTCGCACAGGCTAAAAAACTTGGTTTTTGCGAACTTGGTATAAGCGATCATTTGTGTGTGCATAAAAATATACAGCAAAGCAAATCTTGGCCGCTATGGGTACAACGTAACAACAGTCATATATTTAAAAAAGATTTCAAAGAAAGTCTGCCGGATTTTCAAAAGCATTGCGAACATATTCGCAAAGTTTCTGCTCAAAGCGGCTTAAAATTGTTTGTTGGCTTTGAGATTGATTTTTTTACATACAGCGGTTGGTTTGACGAGCTGCAGGACTTTTTGAAACAGCTTGATTATGATTATGTTATTACCGGTAATCATATGTTGTTTGATGAAAATTGCACAAATTTAATTGATTTATATGATATGCCGATTTTCTATCATGATGTTGTTTTGCAAAATGAATTACTACAAAGGCATTTTGAAACTATAGAAAAAGCTGTAAAAAGCGGTGTATTTAAATTTTTAGCGCATCTAGACTATGCGCGCCGGTTAGGAAATATTTGCTCTGCTGAAAAATTTATGCCGAAAAAGTTAAAAATTTTAGATGCTTTGCAAAGTCAAAATATAGGAATGGAAATCAGCACTAAAGGCTTGCGTAAAATTAACGATTTTTATTCAAGTGAAAAAATTTTAGCAGAAGCTGCAAAGCGTAATATTTCGTTTGTTATCAGCGATGATGCGCATGCGGTTGCTGAGTTGGGGGATAGATTTGATTTGGCTGAAATTGCTTTAGCAAAGCATAATATTCAGCATCGAATTAAGTTTTAGTGAATAACAATTATATTTTGTTGCATAAAATTTAAATAACGCATACTTTATAATCAGAGGTAAAAATGAATTTTGATGAAGAAGTTTTAAGTTATGATGTTTCACGTGAAACATTGCAAAAAATGAAAGATTTTTTGCAAATTCTTTTAGAATGGAATCAAAAAATTAACTTAGTCAGCAAAAATGCCGAAAAAGAGCTTGAAACGCGCCATCTTTTAGATTCTTTGCAGCTGATAGATTATATTCGCGATGATGCAAAATTGCTTGTAGATATAGGCAGTGGTTCCGGTTTCCCAGGGATTGTGCTGGCTATTGCCAGTCAAGAAAAATTTCCGATGCTCAAAATCGTGCTTATAGAAAGTATAACTAAAAAAACATTGTATTTAAAAGATGTTTGTAAACGGTTAAATCTATTGAATGTAGAAGTTATAAATGACCGAGCTGAAAACATTGTATTTAAAAATGTTGACTATATAACGGCTCGTGCCGTTGCATCTGTTGATAAAATTCTGAAGTGTACAGCAGGGCTGTATTCTAAAAATACAGAATATGTTTTGCCTAAAGGCCATACAGGATTCGCTGAGTTGGAAGAGGCTGATAAAAATTGGAAAATGTTGGTAGATATTCATGAGGATTTTTACGCACGCCCATTTGAAGTTGAACGCGGCAAAGAAGGATATGTTTTCTGCTTGACGGGAATAAGGAGAAAAAAATGAAGATAATTTCTGTTGCAAACCGCAAAGGCGGAGTTGGTAAAACAACCACAACCATCAATATTGCCACTGCTTTGTCTGCAATAGGCCGAAATGTTTTGGTTATAGATTTTGACCCGCAGGGCAATGCCACAACTTCTATGGGAATCGCTAAGCAAAAAGAAAACTATTCATCATACGATGTTTTAATTGGTAACTGTGATGTTAAAGAGGCTGTTTTACACACCGATTTACCGAGGTTTGATATGATTCCGTCGTCACCGGATTTAGCGGCTGCGGAAATTGAACTGGTGGAAGTGGATAAACGTGAGTTTGTTCTAAAAAAAGCCTTAAACAGTTTAGAAGCAGTTTATGACTATGTATTGATTGATTGCCCGCCATCCTTAAACTTAATCACTATCAATGCACTGGTTAGCTCAAATTCTGTCATGGTGCCTCTGCAGTGCGAGTTTTTAGCTTTGGAGGGTTTGGCTGATTTGATGAAGAATATTAACGCAATTAAACGCAATTTTAATCCGGCTTTGACTTTACAGGGAATTATTTTGACGATGTACAGCAAGCAAAACAATCTTAGTCAGATGATTGAAGCTGATGTGCGTAAATATTTCGGAGATAAAGTTTATCAAACGGTTATTCCGCGAAGTGTGCGGATTGCCGAGGCACCGTCGCACGGCAAGCCTATTTTGATTTATGATTTCAAAAGTGCCGGAGCACAGGCATATATTCAGTTGGCAAAAGAAGTTTTGAAAAGAGAAAAGGAGTTATAAATGAACGCTAATAATAAAAAATTCGGCTTAGGGCGGGGGTTGGAAGCCTTATTGGGCGATGAAGACATAAACTTGGACTTAGATAGTGAAACAGCAGATGTTAATAGCTTAGTTGAAAACACTGTATTTAAATCTGAAAAAAATGAGGTTAAGGTATCAGATGTTGTTCCTTGCTCTTTTCAACCGCGTACGGAGTTTGACCGCGAAGCTCTGGAGTCTTTAGCTCAATCCATAAAAGAAAAAGGTGTGCTGCAGCCGCTTTTGGTTCGTAAAAAGAATGATAAATATGAAATTATTGCCGGTGAACGCCGTTGGCGCGCAGCTCAGCTTGCCGGCTTAAATGAAGTTCCGGTAATTGTTAAAGATTTGAATGATAGCGAAACTTTAGAAATCGCTTTAATTGAAAATCTGCAGCGTGAAAATCTATCGGCTATTGAAGAGGCGGAAGGTTTAAACCGCCTGATGAATGAATATGCCTACACTCAAGAAGTTATCGGCAAAGTTATCGGTAAGTCGCGCAGCTATATAGCAAACACATTGCGTCTTTTAGGCTTACCTGAAGAAATAAAACAACAGGTAAAAGAAAATAAACTGTCTGCCGGCCATGCTCGCGCTTTAATTGGCTGTGAAAACGCTGTTGAACTTGCTGATAAAATTATCAAAGAAGGGTTAAGTGTGCGTGAAGCCGAAGCTTTGGCTGCAAATTCTAAAGGGATAAATGTTAAAAATATTATGCCAAAACAGCCAAAGCCTGTAGATAGAGATTTAGAAAAAATTATGGCTGATCTCGAAGAAAAATTAAAGCTAAAAGTTAAAATAAATGCTGGAAAAAAAGGTAAAGGTAGTATAACATTACATTATAACACACCTGCAGAATTAAGCTCACTTTTAGATATTTTAGAACAAAGATAGGAGAAAATTAAAATGGCTACAATTTTAGAAAAAATGTTGGAAAACTGCAAAAAAGCCGGATACTATCCGACACAGAATATTGAAAAAATTGCTAAGGCAAAAAATATGATGTTCGGCGATGGCGAATGGCAGCGTTGCCCTTGCGACGGAAACAATGAAAAAAGATATTGCATTTCCGAACTTTGCCGCAGCGATATTGAGCGCGACGGTATTTGCCACTGCCGCTGCTACCAAAAAGCTGGTTCTGATAAATAATTTGTGACCGAGTGGCACCTTTTGGGGTGCATTTATTGTCGAATGAAAGACCCTAAGTTTATACATTTGCGTGTTCACACCGCTTATTCTTTATCGCTTGGCGCTATGTTGGTGCCCAAGCTTGTGCATAAAATGCATGATTTAGGGATTCCTTGTTGCGCTATTACCGACAGAGGTAATTTATTTGGCGGTAAATGTTTCTCAAAATATGCCTCAGATGAGGGAATTAAGCCGATTCTCGGCTCTGAACTCTGCGTGCATAATGAGGATTCGGAAAATTTAGCCCTGTCTAAAGGCAAAGAGCTTCCGCCGGATAGAATTATATTGCTGGTAAAAGATGAAGCCGGTTATAAATCTATCATGAAAATGTTCCGCCGCTATTATCTGGATAACATGGAGCACAGCGACACGCCGCAGCTTACTATGCAAAATTTGCGTGATTTCAGCGACGGACTTATTTGTTTTACCGGTGGCTATGAGGGGCCAATCGGGCGTTTGATTTTACAAAACCGCAAGGATGAAGCCGAGAAAAAACTGCTTGAATACAAAGAGATTTTCGGCGACAGATTATACATGGAAATTTCTCGTGTCGGCTATGAAGAAGAAAAAAAAACTGAGCCGATATTCTTAGAGCTTGCCTATAAACATAATATTCCTCTGGTGGCAACAAACGATGTTTTCTTTTTTGATGAAAGCATGTATGAGGCGCATGATGCGCTTTGTTGCATTGCCGCCGGAGAATATGTGGCAAATGAAAACCGCCGCAAATATCTTCCGGGCAACCATTGGCGAACTGAAGCTGAAATGGTGAAATTATTTGAAGATATTCCGGAAGCAGTTGAAAATACGGTCAATATTGCCAAGCGATGTAATTACCTTTCCTATAAAATGGAGCCTCTTCTGCCGATATTTATTTGCCCTGAGGGCAAAACTCAGGATGAGTTTATTACCGAAGAAGCCTATAAAGGCCTAAACGAGCGTATGAAAATCCAAGTTTATCACGACGGAATGAGTGCGGAAGAACGCGCCGAAACAGACAGGCATTATTATGAGCGCTTAGATTATGAATTAAGCGTTATCAAAAAAATGGGGTTTCCGGGCTATTTTCTTATCGTGTCAGACTTCATTCGCTGGTCTAAAACTCATGGTGTGCCGATTGGCCCGGGCCGTGGTTCAGGTGCCGGTTCCATTGTGGCGTGGGCGCTGAAAATTACTGACTTGGACCCGATTCGCTTAGATTTACTTTTTGAAAGATTTTTGAATCCGGAGCGTGTTAATATGCCGGATTTTGATGTGGATTTGTGTCAGGAAAACCGCCATAAAACCATTGAATATGTGCAGAAAAAATATGGTTACGACCATGTGGCACAAATTATTACTTATGGTAAATTGCAGTCAAAAGCCGTGATTCGCGATGTGGCGCGCGTGTTGCAAATGCCATATAGCCAGGCGGATAGAATTTCTAAGATGATTCCGCCGGGGCAGGGCGGTAAAAACCCGACTTTACAGGAAGCCTTAGACCAAGTTTCGGAGCTTGAAGAAATGCGGGTAAAAGATCCGCAAATCAACAAGCTGTTTGATATTGCCATGAAACTTGAGGGGTTATACCGCAACTCCGGCATGCACGCCGCCGGTGTGGTTATCGGCGACAGACCGCTTGACCAGCTGGTGCCGCTTTATAAGGACCCGCGCGCTGAAATGCCGGTAACTCAATATGATATGAAGTTTGTGGAAGAAACCGGTTTAATCAAATTTGACTTTTTGGGATTAAAAACCCTAACGGTTATTAAACGCGCTGTGGACTGGGTAAAGAAAACCCACAACATAGAGCTGGATATGGCGGCTGTTCCTTTGGATGACAAGCCGACATATGAACTTATGCAAGAGGGCAATACCAGCGCTATTTTCCAATTTGAATCTTCCGGCATGCGCGATGTAATGAAGCAAATCAAGCCTGACCGTTTTGAAGATTTAATCGCTGTTATTTCTCTTTACCGTCCGGGGCCGATGGACAATATTCCGACTTATATCAATCGCAAGCACGGACGTGAGGAAATCAAATATCTGCATCCGGATTTGGAACCGATTTTAGGCGAAACTTACGGAATTATGGTGTACCAAGAGCAAGTGATGAAAATCGCTCAGGTTTTGGGTGGATATACGCTTGGCGGCGCTGATAAACTGCGTAAAGTTATGGGTAAAAAAATGCGTGATGAAATTCCGCATCAACGCCAAATGTTTACCGACGGCGCTATCAAAAAAGGTATAGACGGCGAAGTCGCTAAGACGATTTTTGACCAAATGGAAAAGTTTGCTTCTTATGGTTTCAACAAATCGCACGCCGCCGCATATTCGCTGATTTCTTATCAAACAGCGTATTTAAAAGCCCACTATCCGGTTGAATTTATGTGCGCCATTATGGATTTTGATATAACTAACACCGATAAGGTTTTATTCTATACCGAAGAGTTCAAAAAAATGGGCTACAAGGTGCTGCCGCCGGATATCAATATGTCTAATGCCTTGTTTAAGGTAGAAGGAAACAACATTCGCTTTGCTTTGGCCGGCTTAAAAGGCGTGGGCGAAGCCAATATGAACGCTATTGTTGAAGAACGTGAAAAAAATGGAAAATTCAAAGATTTATCAGATTTTATCCATCGCGTTGATGTTAAACAGATAAACCGCAAGCAGCTTGAGCAGCTGATAAAAGCCGGCGCATTTGATTGTTTGGATACAAACCGCGGTAAGCTTTTTGTTAATATTGAAAATATAATGCGTCACATGGCTGCAGCGGCAGAATTAAAAAACAGTAATCAAACATCATTATTTGGCAACGAAGAGCTTAATGCTAAAGTAAAATTGCAGGAAAAACCGGATTGGCCCGCTTTGGAACGCTTGCAGTTTGAGGCGGAAGCCATTGGTTTTTATTTATCTTCACATCCGCTGGATGTCTATCGCGAGAGTATGGAGCGTCTTGGTATTACTACATACGCCGATGCCATAAAAGGAATAAAGACAGGCGACACGATTTATGCTAACTTAGCCGGCTGTCTGCAAAGTTTTCAAAAGAAAATAAGTAAAAGCGGCAAGCCGTTTGCCTTTGTAAAACTTTCTGATACAACTTCGGCATACGAGGGCTTGTTATTTTCGGACGGAATTACTAAATTTGAACAAGCTCTCAACAGCGGTTTGCCTCTTTATGCAAAAGTGAAGATAGAAAAGCAGTCTGACGATATGCCGCCGCGAATGCTGTTTAATGTGATAAAAACGTTAGATGATGAAATAGCAGAAAATTCAAAAGGTTTGGTCATTGTTGTAAACAGCGTTGAGGCTGTTCGTCCGATTCGCGAAGCTTTGTCGCATGAGCACTATGGAACCAACAAAGTATATATCAAGCCGGAAAATGATGAATGGGACATTCGTATAGAATTGAAAAACGGGTATGCTTTGGCTGATGGAAACTTACTTTCTACAATCCGCGCTATAGCCGGTGTAACTTTTGTAAAGGAAATATAAAATGAAATTAACATTCCCTAAAATTATATACAAAACGGCAGTCTTGCTTAAAAATATAAGCGGAAATTTGAAAATACCGGCATTTTATGCGGCTGTTTTATGTGTTTTGGCTTTTTTAACAGGATTTCCTATGTCTTGTCAGCTGGGTAGAGAAGGCGTCTGGTGGTGCTATCTTGAAAAAAATAACAGTGAAATGCCGTTGTATTCTTTTATATTGTGTAAGCTTTTACTTTTATTTGTTTGCTGTTCATTTTTTGTAGATTTTTATAATACGGCGTTTAACAAAAAAACTTTCAGTTGGAAAAATCCGGTTTTATTTAACTCCGAACGCTTAAAGAAAATCGGTTTGCTGTTTGGAACTTTGCTTGTTTGGGTTGCGCCGATTGCATTGGCTTTTGCTATTTTTTTGAAAAAAGCCAATCCTGACTGGCGGATTGAGTTTATATATTTTGTAATTATGTTTATTTGCTGCTGGGTACCGTTTATTGTTATACGCTTGTCGGCAGTTATAAGTTATTTTTTGAGTGACGGAAAATTTCCGTCTTTGAAAGTTTTATGGCAAAAAACCGAAGACAGAAATTTCAGCATTATTTTTTCTTATGTGTTAATTTTTGTTATTTTGAACTTTTTATCTTTGCAGATTTCATTTATTTCAAGATTACTGATGCTGAAATATTTTTATTTTTCAACAGCGCTAATTACTGAGTTTTTCAGCAATTTATTTATTTTGTTTGCCGAAATTGTATTTATGATGCTGTTCCGTTCTATGCACGAAATTTTGGAGTCCGAAAATTCGAGCCCGTCAGATGAAAATTCAGCTATGGATTCGCAAAAAAATGATAAAGCATTGCCGGAAGCTGAAAACGATAGCTCCAGAGTCAAAAAATCGGCTAAAAAAGCAAAATCGGCAAAATCTCGCAAAAATAACAAGGAAAAGAAGTAAAAGAAAGCCGCCGGATAAATAAAAATCCGGCGGTAAGTTTATCTAGTCCTTATCGTGTTTGGAAAAATCCTTAAAATCACGCGGTGGAAATCTGCGGTCTTTACCGCCTTTAAACTCTTTTTCGTGATGTTGCTTGCGAGCCTCCAATTTTGCTTTTTGCTCCGGAGTCAATAGAGCTTCAAATTTTTTCATATCGGCTTCGCGGATTTTATCCATTTTTTCGCGGATAGTTTTCATTTCCTTCATCAGTGGCTCAATTTCCTTACGGCTCTGCTCGCGGATTTCTTTAGCCTTAGCTTTTTGTTCATCAGACAGGTCTAAAAATTTATCCATTTTTTCCGGTTCCGGACGTTTGCGCATTTCTTTATGATGTCTAGGCATTCTTTCTGTTTGTTGAGCCGGTTCTGCCGGATTCGCAGCCGCTTCTGCAAAAGCGTTGGAATAAGCCGAAAAGGCGATTAGGGTGGAAAGTGCGGTGGTCAGTAATAATTTAGTCATTGTTATTCTCCTTTAGAAAATTTAATTTTTGAGCTAATATCTTTCGGGCGTTAAACAGTCTTGATTTAACTGTCCCTTCGGCGATTTTCAATTTGTCGGCAATTTCTTTGTACGATTTTTCTTCAAATTCGTACAAAATAATTACTTTTCGCAAATCGGCAGGCAATTCGTCAACAGCTTTCAAGATGATTTTCTGCCTTTTCTTTTTATCTATTTTTTCATCAAATTTCGGGGTTACGCTAACCTTTTCAATAATTTCTCCTTGCAATGTCTGAGCGTTGTTTCTGTTAAAACGAGATTTTAAGTAGTCGCGGCAAATATTTGCAGTCAACATACCGAGCCATGCGGATTTTTTGCCTTGCTCTTGATAGTTTTCTTGGTTTTGCCAGATTTTCAGATAAGCTTCCTGCTCCAAATCCTCATTGTAATTGCCGGTAATTTTTTTGATGACCGCGCGGACAATGGCTTTGTATGAAGATATTTCATTGTTCATCAGCTAATCCTCAAAAATCCGTATTCATCTGTCGGAAGCCCTAAGTCTTCAATGGTTGAGCCGTTTTGCAGCAGGCTTATGGCCGTAGACATATTGTCAAAGTCATAAATGTAACTGTCTGCACGATGAAAAGAGCTTAATCCCAGCAAAGCTATAACCGAAAGCACTCCAGCAGCTTTAATCAGATTCCTGATACGCTTGCGCCGAAAATACAGCGGTTTTGCCTCTTTTAACAAATCAGATATATCGTCCATTTTCATACCTCGTTCAATTTGCTTACATTATTTATAACGACATGAGTTGCGTAAAAGTTCACTAAAAAATAAAGCCGCCGAAAAATTTCAGCGGCAATAAGCAAAAGAAATTGTTATGCTTGCGGTGTATCAACTTCAAAGTTATCATCACCTTCGGCATCCGGATCATAGTCAATGCCAAGCTTAGCCAGCATATCATCGTTAATGTCTTCACGCTGAGCTACAATCCAATCCGGAACATTAGGACAAGGCGGCAGCTTTGAAAGCTTGCGCATTTTCGGATCCAGATAATAACGCGGCGAATCCGCTAAAATCGGCCGGTCTATATAGCTTTGCATCAAAACAACTTGTTTCAGCAAAGGCAAGCTCAGCAGCTGAGTAGCACTGATAACCGGAACTCCTTGCATTTGATAGTTTACATTCTTTGCCAGTGGATTAAAATCTTTACCCAAGCTGCCCTCTGTACGGCTGAAAGACGAAACTTGCACGGTTTTGTTACCTATCATTTTAGAAAAACGCTGGGCTGTAACCTCGTTGTTTTGGGAAAGAATAATCTTGCAGGCGGTGGTTGAAATCACCGTTTCCAAGTCGTCTTTACCATATTTGCCGGAGATTTGGCCTAAGTCTTGTCCAATCAGTAAATATGATACTTTTTGACCACGACCTACGGCCGGACCGTCAATAATAGCTTTCATTTTCGGCATTTGTGGAAACTCGTCGAGAATGAACAATGTTGGGAATGGTCCCATTTTGCCGTCGGTTTTATTAACATGGTTAGGTGGATTAGAAATCAGATAAGACGACATAAGTTCAATAAACGTACTGCTGATAACGCCCAAAGCACGTGCATCAACTTGGTTTACGGAAAGATAAACCGAAATCGGTTTCCACTCTCCGGTAACCGGGTCTTTCATTCCGCGTAGGTCCTTAAATTGAATGTCTGAAAAGCTGGTGCGGGCTTTTACGGCTTGGTTTTTGAAACAGCCGATACCGGCAAAAGCTGTAGAAAGCACGGAGCCGCGCTCCTTATCAGGCATACTGCTGAGGGAGCTTAATTCGGTGATACAGCGCTGCGAATAACCAAAGTTGCGGGCTTCTTTCACGGCTTCTTCCAACATGTCATGTGTCGGGTCAGCCATGGCAGCCATTTGGTCGCCTTCATCCATACGGCGCTGAATTTCTTGGGCAGCGTTAATCTGCGCTTCGGTAATCCATTCCATAATCATAGCAATGCAGGCTTCACGTCCCATCCAGCGGGATGGCAGTAAATTCCAAGTGCCGATTGGCAGATAGTTTTCCATGGTTAAAGTGCCGTTTTTCAAATTTTGAATAGCGCGCGGAGCAGCCGGATCGCGCATTTCCATATAGTAGCCTTCCAAAACTTCTTTATCTTTGGCATCAAGCTTTCCTTCATATATCCGGCTGATAAAATAGTCATTAGCGCGGGCGCGGTCACATTTAGAAGCCACAAAGTTAATAAAGCCGGTTAAGGCTGCACGGCCGGTGTTAGCCCAGTGCGGGTCGGCACCGCCTTTAGGGTCTTCAACCAAAATATTGCACATAGAGTCCACATACATATCGCGGTCAGGGCCGGCATCAGGCATGGAGTTAGGCGACAGAGGATTCCAGCTTGGGTAATAAATACCTTCGCTTGGGTTATCCTCGGCACCCCAGTTGATGATAAACACAGGGCCTACTTTGGCGCGAGCGCCACTTGTAGAATAGCAAAGCTCCGGTTTTGGATCGTTTACGATAATGCTTAGTTTGCCGGAGTTAAAAATAGTCGGAATCACCACACCGGCGGTTTTACCTGTACCCGGAGGAGCGCAGCATAGAGTTGCCAATGTTTCTTTAAGCATCAAAAAGCGGCCTTTGAATTTACCCACAACCTGACAAAAGCCGTCAAATCCGAGCAAAGCCATTTTGTTGATATCTCGTAATTCGGCGATTCGAGCCGAACCTTGGGTGTTGACTTGAAATTTATACGGACTGAGCAAAGCGCCGACAATCAGCCCGACCGGAATTGTTATAAACGGCAGCAGTGGTAGCCATAAGCTGAGTGAAAAAGCTCCGTGATAACGTATAAGCTGCTTAAACCATTTAGCATACATAGCCCATAAATGTCCGGGTTTTTCAACAATAAGAGCCAAGAATTTGTTAATCATTTCAAATGAAGACTTGGATACGCCATGACCGACCAAATATGACAAAGGCAGTGCAAAAATAAACAGGACTATTGTTAAGCCTAAGCAAATTAAAAACGTAATCATCATCCAGCGTACGGCGCTGTCATATTCTTTCCATTCTTCTCCGCGTTCTTTAAATGCCATTTTTCCCTCTATTTAATACTTTTTAAAACTTTGCGCAGACGGTTAAGTTCTTTGCGGTCAATTTGTGCTTCCACGTCATCCAAGGTTTTGGAGAACAGGCGGATTTCTTTTGGAGCACCGCGATTAACTCTGGTTACGTCAATATCCATCTTGTTCCAAATTTCAAACATATCGTCGGCATTGATAATATTTGCCATCTGAATAACCACATATGATTTCACTTCTTGCTCAAAATCTTCTTCCGCCAGTTTATCACGAATTATATTACGTGCAACATCTAGTTTGCGTACCGGTGAAATTCTATGGCTGTTTTCCGAAAACCAAAGTGGTTCTTCGCCGTTAAACAGCTCTTCATCAGCCAACCAATCACCGCTTTCTTTATCGGCCAGGCACAGGCAGATTTCCGTATCCGAAACGCCGACAAAATCTATAACCGTGTTATTTACATTTACGCCGGCAATAACATCATAGCCTTTTTGCTGCAAAATGTCATAAATCGGACTGCGCTGCTGATTGCTACTGTCATTGTTTTCGGCAGTGTTTTCGTTATTTTGCTTATTATTGCTGCGGGATTGCTTGTCATTGCGGCTGTCGTCACGGCTGTTTTGCTTGTTATTTTTCTGCTTGTTGTCTTTATTATCATTGTTTTTGCCATTGTGGTTGCCGCGTGGTTGATAGTTGCTGTCATCATCTTCATCATCATCGTCGTCAAACACCGGTTTTTTGTTTTGGCGCTTAGAATATGAATCGTTATTATCCCGTTTGTTGTTTTTACGCGGTTTTGCCGGTATTTCATCTTCATCGTCGTCATCAAACACCGGTTTGGATTTTGCCGGTTCTTTTTTCTTTAAGATATCGGCTTTTTCAAAAGAGTCTATATCCAAATCAAAATCATCGTCATCATCATCAAATTTGAACAGTGCATGATCAATAGCTGATGGAATATCAGTTTTCTTTGTCGTCTTAGAAGCAGCTGCCGCCATCGGAACCGGAGCAGGGGTTCTGACTTGCGACGGCAACACGGCACTACCGCTAACCCCAGCCGTAACCGGAGCTGCGGTTTTTCCGTCTGAATAGTCGGAAATCGGCATTCTGAAACCAACTCCGGCCGGTCGCACTTGTTTATATGATTTTTTCTTTACCACACCGTATTTGTTGTTAGTTTTCATAACGTTGATAGGTGTTTTAATCAAGCGGCGGTATAAAGTAACAGGCGACATTATAATGTCATATATAATGCGTTCCCACGCCACCATGCACAGCGTCCACCAGCCGGTGATAAGCATTGGAAAAAAGGTTACAAGAATAATCACAAAAGCCCATTCTTTTGGCGCGCGGATAACCCAGCCCGCTTTCCAAAGCGCATAAGCTTGGCGCCAGTGGTCAGGCCAGAAAATATCAAAATGCCAGTTGCAGAGCATAATAACGCGGATGCCTTCTATGAATACTATGCTCCATAGGCATCCCACGATAATTATTCTTGCAAAGACAATTAAGGATTTCACCCGTCTTACTCCATACTTTTCTTCTTAGTATAATCCTAATTTATAAAGAGAGTGTTAATTGATTTCATTTTCTATCTTTTCAACAATTTCTTTACGGAATTCGGCCGAATCGGCTTTTTGCGGATTCTTTTTATTTTCCAATTCAATACGTTCCTGCACCAGTTGTTCTATGGTCTTTTTCTCCTCAATTTTTAAGTTTTTAATATTTACTTCCGGCATGCCGGCGCTGTATTTATCCAGCCCGCGGTTAGATATCCAGCTCAGCGGTTTCATAATCAGATTTATATACTGGTATTTTGCCAGTCTGCGCCATATCCAAAACACGATTGGAAAATAAGATATAATTCCTAAAAGCATAAAAATGTCGCCGGTATGAAGTACTCCGCCGTCATTCCAATAGTTGCTGATAGAAGCATAGGTCTGCGGCGCTAAAAGGTTAATTTGATAGCACAGCATAAACAACTGCTGATAAATCAAAAGCAGCAGCGCGCTGAATAATGCGCCGGCAATCAAAACGCACAGGTAGTGAAAAATTTTTTTTATCATCGACCGTTATTCCCTTTATGTGCATATACGGCATTGTAAAGCGCATCATTTTTGCCTTCAGTCGAATAGTTTTTGAATTTATTGTTTTTACTCAAAATTTCTTCATAGGTCTTATTGTTTTTGAACTTTTCTTTGCGTTGTTTGTTGCTTTCAATCTGCGAGTCCATGGCTTTGATGTCATTTGCAATATTTGCAGCCGCGCTGTTTTGAATAACACTGCGGGTGTTGAATTTGGTTGCAGCTTCATCCAATCCGTCTAATCCGGCTTCTTTGCGCTTTTTCGGCAGCAGCAGCTCTTTATGCTTGTCGCAGGCTTCAAAGAATTTATCTGTCTTATCAAGGCTTTCTTTAGTGTCTTTTGATATTTCACCGCCGGCTGATTTATAGTTGGATTTTTTCAAATCATCGGTCAGATAGCCTTTGCTTTTTCCGACTGCGTGTTCGGCTGTTTTAAGCAGTTCTTCAACGCCAACTTGTTGGGCATTTGCAATTTTAGCCGGATCTTTTACGCCTTCATTTAATTCCATATCCAGTTTAATGTGCTCGGCCACACCGGTAACGCCGGCCATGAGGCTTGAATATTTTTTCTGAGTGGCTTTGGCAATGTCTTTTTGAACATTTTCATCATTCCAATCAGGCAATTCGCCGTTTTTCTTCATGTGCTTTGCCATATATTCAGTGGTGGCGGCCTGAACCGCAACATCATAAACCCGAACCATGGCATTTTTCATCTGCTTAGAATTTTCCATGGCGTTCAGCTGTTCCATAAAGGCTTTCGGATCTTTTTTATAAGTTTGATTGATGTTTTCAATCATGGCTTTGTCTTTAGGATTATTTTCATCCAAAACAGTCCATTTCTGCGGAGTTTTGCCCACATTGGCACGAATATCTTGGCCGAGTTTGCTTATGTAGCCGTTTCTGTCATCTAAGCCCTGAGCAAATTTTTCGCGCATATTTTCCGGCATTTTATCCATAAAGTCCAAACCGTCCTTTTGGAAGTCTTTAGCTTTTTGACTGTTGGCTTTATCTGATTTATTTTTTGGCGCATTGTGCTTTTTCTCAAATTTATCACATGTGCGGTCAACCGCGCCGCAGACGCCTCCGACAACTTTGTTGACAGACCAATTCAAAGATGCTAAGAACCATTCATTATACATATATTGAATAATATCCTGTTCGCCGATTTTTGAGCCTTCCCAGCTGCTGCCTTTGCTTTTATCTTCTTCCGGAGCATCTTCAACCGTGGCTTCGTTTTCATCCTCATTTTCCTCTTTTTTCTGCGGTTGAACATTTACTTTGACTGCAGGTTTTTCTTGGGTTTCTACTTTCAAAGCCGGTTTTTCTTCGCCGCCGATTTCCAAACCTTCGCTGTTTTCAGCCATTTCAATATTCAAAGGTGCGGCGGTGTTTTCTGTTTGCTGCTCTGCGGCTTTGCTGTTTGTCAAAATTTTGCCGCTGAGAACAGGAGAGTACCCTTCTTCATTTTTAACCTGTCCTACTTTAGAAATATCCTCAATAGTTTGCCCGTTTCTATCCGGCGAATCCATTGAAATACCCAGATTTTTCAGTTCCTCCATATTTTTTGCATATTCTTCGCTTTTTTGCTGAAAAGTGTTTTTGCCGTCATCAGAGAGGTTTTGCTCCGGCGAGCGGTCAAGGTTGGCCTTGTCGTAGGCCGCAACAGCCTGTTTAGCTGCAAAGGTGGCAAAATTTTCGCCGGTCATCGGATTTTGGGTTTTAGAAAAAGCTTCAAATTGTTCAGCCGAAACAATTCCTTTGTCTGTCAAATCTTTTACTCTTTTGACAGTGTCCATCATTTTGTCTAAAGGAACAAGCCCCATGTTTTCTTTGTTTTTAACTTTAGGAAAAACTTGTTTGGCAAATTCTTTCGATTCTAAAAGTTTGGGATTTTTTGTCAGAATATCTTTAAGCTTTTCATCAGACGCCTTGTCTTGCACTGCCTTTAAAAAGTCTCTGGCGGCTCTTTTCATTAACACTGATTGTTGATTTTTTTCAGCCATGGGTTTTCTCCTTCTAACCTTTTACCCTCAATATATCATAAAAAAATTTTTTTGTCTATTGTTATTTGTGCTAAACTTTGAGTCTTTTCAAAAAGTTACCGATTTCCAAATTTACACGAATACCGTCTTTAGGCGTAACTTTTAAGAGCCCGAACCAGCGTGGTTTGATTTTACTGAAATCAATCGGCGCAAAAATTGCCGGATTGGTTGTCAAAGCCTTAAACGCTCCATCCACGTCTTTTTGCGCTACCCTGAAAAAATTGCTGATAAGCCGTTCGGCGTCAACCGGAAAGTTTTTAGCAGCCAAAGCTTCGGTAAATTTACGTTGTCTTTCTTTACGATTCAAATATTCTTCATACATAATCCGCTTAATGTGTTTTTCTTGATATTTTAGATATTTGGCCTGATATGACAGTTCGCAGCTTTCCATATCTATCAAAATTTCCACATAAGAAATTACAGCCAGCTGTAAATCGGCATTTGTCAATTTTTCAGCAAAGCTTAAAAATTCTTCATCGCTTGAAGTTAGCGGAAAATCGCCGACTTCCTGTGGAAACATTTTGGTCAGCAGCACCCAACCGGCAACAATATCTCCCGATAAAATGCGGCCGGAGCTTGGTTTATAGTTAGGGTACAAATCATCAATTTCAAATGAGCATTGGTAAGGCTTATTTAATTTTTCGGTTGAAAGTTTATTAACCGAATTGTAAAAATTTAAAAAGGCCTGCGCTAATTCGGATTCATCGCTGCCCAATGTCGGTTGCTCTTTCGTATCCTGCGCTTCTACTTTGGCGTCTTGCAAAGAAGATACCAGCGCTTTATCTAAATCTTCATCAGATATTTTTTCATTTACGCTTTGATCGGCTGCGCTCAGCATTGTTGTATAGTCAACAATATCGTCGTTATCGTCATCATCGTCATCATCGCCATCATCAACCGATGCACTGCTGTCGGCATTTTTCATCTGATTTATTTTTTCAGCAGCCGATACATTATTGTTCGGTTCGTTGTCTATGGAATCATTGATAAAACTGTCGAGCAGCTTTTCAAAATCATCATCTTCCAAAATATCGCTGTTAGCCATATTCTTATTCTCCTGAATATTTGCATAATCTTTACTTGCTTTTAGCGGCAAGACTTATTAAGCTGTATTATAAACAAAGATACTTAATAAAGGCTAAAAATGAGCATGGAAGAAACAATATTTTCTACAGCAGAAGCTGCGGAATGTGATAAAAAGTTACGTTTGGATAAATTTTTGGCAAAAAGCCTGCCGAATTTTTCACGTTCGCAGCTGCAACGGCTGATTGCGGAAGGCTATGTTTTGCTGGATGACATTATTGTTTCGGATAATTCATATAAAGTAAAAGCTGGCGATGTTTTCCAAGTTTCCGTTCCTCCGGCCGCAGAAGCCGAGCCGATTGCCGAAGATATTCCGCTGGATATAGTTTATGAAGACGCCGATTTGCTGGTTGTCAACAAACCGGCCGGCATGACTGTTCACCCTGCAGCTGGCGTTTCACGTGGAACACTGGTAAATGCTTTACTTTATCATTGCAAAGACAGTCTGTCCGGCATCGGCGGCGTTAAGCGTCCGGGGATTGTACATCGTATTGACCGCGAAACCAGCGGTTTGTTGGTAGTGGCAAAAAATGACATTGCTCATCGTTTTTTGAGTGAACAATTTGCCGAACATTCTATTGAACGCACTTATTTAGCCGTGGTTTACGGCGTCCCTGCCCCGCTTAACGGCTGCATAGAAGGCAATATCGGGCGCAGTCCTGCCGATCGCAAAAAAATGGCGATTGTAACAAACGGCGGTAAGCCGGCGGTTACTCATTATAAAACCCTGCAGGTGTTCAAAAATGCAGCTTCGTTAGTGCAATGTAATCTGGAAACGGGCCGTACTCATCAGATTCGCGTACACTTAACAAGTGTAGGCAATGCTTTAATCGGTGACAAAGTCTATGTGAAGAACCGTAAAACCGCTGTAAATTTGCCGCAGAATCTCAAAAACTATGTCAATGATTTTCCACGCCAAGCCTTGCACGCCAAGAGTTTGGGCTTTATTCATCCGACAACAAAAAAATTTATGCAGTTTGATTCTTCATTACCTTCAGATATGGCTGAGCTGCTGCAAAAACTTGCAGATGCAGACTAATCTTTAGTTGATATTTTATTAAAAAATAGAACTAAAGTATAGATTGTTTGTTAAAATTTTCATCTATATCATACTTCTAAACAACTAACAGGGGAAGTGAAGATAATGGAAAATTTAACAGCACTTACCGGAATGGATTTTTCTCCGGAAATAAATTTGGCCAGATACCTGCAAAATATCCGTAAATATCCGATTTTAACGCAGGAAGAAGAATATACTTTGGCTAAAAAGTATAAAGAAACCGGCAACAAAGACGTGGCTTATCAGCTGATAACATCTCATTTGCGTTTGGTTGTTAAAGTTGTTTCACGTTATAAGGGCTATGGTCTGCCGATAAGCGAGATGATTTCCGAAGGCAATATCGGCTTGATTTATGCTATTGATAAGTTTGAGCCGGATAAGGGTTTTCGTTTTTCCACTTATGCTTTGTGGTGGATAAAAGCGTCAGTGCAAAAATATATTCTTAATTCGTGGTCGCTGGTCAAACTTGGAACTACGGCGGCGCAAAAAAAGCTGTTTTTCAATTTGCGTAAAATTAAAAACAGTTTGAACTTAATGGATGACCGTGAACTTTCGTCTGATATTTTGAAAGATATTGCCCGTTCGCTTGATGTCAGTGTGCAGGAAGTCACCGAGATGAATACTCGCCTCAAATCACATGATGGTTCGCTGAATTCTCCGGTAGACAGCGATTCGGAACGCACGGCCGAATGGATGGATTTTATTTCTGACAGCAAGCCGAATCAAGAAGAGCGCTATGCGTATAAAGAAACCATGAACTATCGTCGCAAGCTGTTTAATCAGGCAATTACGGTTTTAAATCCGCGTGAAAAAGATATTTTGTTTAAGCGCCGTATGAGTGATGAAACCATTACTTTAGAAGATTTAAGTCAAGCCTATAACATTTCGAAAGAGCGCGTGCGTCAAATAGAGCTTAATTCTATCCGCAAAATTTCTAAAGCTATAGAGGTTTTGCAGTAAGCGGTTACTTGAAAAGTGTGTTTTATCGTATATCTAGAGTCAGACTTAATCTAGCAGGAGGCTTGGGATAAAATGAAAAAAGACACATTCAAAAATTTGCTGATTTTGATATTGTTGCTGATAATTGCGGGCGGAGGAGTGTTTTTGTATAAACACAGCCGCCCGCATGCCGAAGAGAGGGTAAAATCCGAAAACTTAATTACTGTCGCGACTGAACAGCCTAAAGTTAGGGATATTGTTGTATCTAAAAGTTTTATCGGACGGGTTGCAGCCGTACGCAGTGTAAATATTCTGCCGTATTTAAGCGGATATATAGCTAAAATTCCGGCTGATAGCGGACAAAAAGTAAAAAAAGGCGATATTTTGATTGTTTTGCGGCAGGAAGAATATAAAGCTGCTTTAACTTCAGCTTATTCTGCCGTACTTTCCGGCATCGCCGACTTGCAGAATGCTCAGAGCCAATATCAGCGCTTGTTGAAAGCCGGAGCCAAAGCCGTTTCGCAGACAGAGCTTGATAATGCCAAAACGGCGCTTTTAACCGCGCAAGCTGCAGCCGAAGCAGCCGAAGCCAATTATGAAACCGCTAAAATAAATTTGGCGTATACATTGGTTAAAGCTCCGTTTGACGGAGTGCTCGGAAACATCAATGTGGCAATCGGCGATTTTATTTCTCCGTCGATGTCTCCGGCTTTGGTGCGGATTGTGCAATATAATCCGGCGCGGGTAATTTTTTCTGTTACCGATAAAGAATTTTTACAAAATAAAGATTTGTTTGCCGATAAAGTTAAAGTTATTCTTTCTGACGGAGAAACTTATCCTTTTACCGGCAAGGTTATTTATACGGAAAATGCCTTAGAAAAAAGCACCAATACTTTGGCTGTTTATGCCGAATTTGAAAATCCGCAGCGTTTGCTGATTCCCAATGCCTATGTTAAAGTTTTGTTGGAGCATACATACAAAAACGTTGTGGCTGTTGCCAAGAATTTGGTGCAGCTGAAAGACGGCAGCAACTTTGTTTATACCGTGCAAAACGGAACAGTGGTTTTGTTGCCGGTGCAGATTGAAGCTGAAAAGGACGATGTTTTTTTGCTTAAAAATAATTTTAAAGTTGATGAATTGCTGATTGTTCAAGAAATTGATGTGTCGCTTACGGGGCAAAAAGTCCGAGTTCAAAATCAATCTCAAAAGGAGTAATAAGCTATGTTTTCGGCATTTTTTATCAATCGGCCTCGTTTTGCCATTGTGCTTTCTGTGGTATTGATTATTTTAGGTTTGCTTTCACTGGCTGTTTTGCCGGTGGCGCAGTATCCGGAAATCACTCCGCCGCAGATTGTGGTTTCGACAACTTATTCCGGCGCTGGAGCCAAAGTTTTGGTTGATACGGTGGCTGTGCCGATAGAAAATGAAATCAACGGCGTTGAAAATATGATGTATATGTCGTCATCTTCTGACGATAACGGTTCATACGAGCTTACGGTAACGTTTGACGTGGGAACAAATGCCGATATCGCGCAGGTAAAAGTGCAGAACCGTTTGCAGCAGGTAACATCCGAGCTTCCCGACGAGGTTAATCAGTACGGCGTCAGTGTCAAAACACAGAATCCGAACATTTTGGCGCTGCTGGTACTGCGTTCTCCTAACCACACTTACGATGATTTATTTTTAAGCAACTATGCTTATACCAATATTAAAAATGCTTTGGCGCGTGTTAAAGGCGTGGGAGAAGTGCAGATTTTTGGCCCGCAGTACAGTATGCGTATATGGCTGAATTTAGATAAATTAAATGCACTTGGTTTAAATAGCTCCGATGTTATAAGCGCGGTTAAAAATCAAAATATACAGGCTTCAGTCGGCAGTATAGGCGCTGCTCCAAGCACTAAAAACAACAAAATGGTTTTATCTCTGACTGCCAAAGGCTTGCTAAACAGCGTTGCCGATTTTGAAAATATTGTAGTTGCGTCCGGAGCCGACGGAGCGCAAATTTACCTCAGAGATGTGGCAAAAGTGGAGCTGGGCGCCGATACTTATAATATTAAATCAGGCTACAACAATGCGCCTGCTTTAATTATGGCAATAAATCAATTACCAAACTCAAATTCTTTACAAATTGTCGATAAGCTGCGCCAAAAAATTGCTGATTTAACCGAAGTCCTTCCGGAAGATATGGATTTGCAGGTTGCTTATGATTCTACAGAATATGTGCGCGCTTCCATTCAAAGCATTATAGATACTTTGGTTATAACGTTTCTGTTGGTGGTTTTGGTAACCTATATTTTTTTACAAAAGCTGAAAACGACGCTGATTCCGCTGTTTACTATTCCGGTATCGCTGATAGCTACGTTTATTGTGGTGTATTTATTGGGATTCAATATCAATATTTTAACATTGTTTGCTATGATTCTGGCTATTGGTTTGGTGGTTGATGACGCTATTATCGTGGTAGAGCGTGTACAATATTTGATGCTGAACAAAGGACAAGATTCTAAAACCGCCTCTATTACCGCTATGAAAGAAATCGGCAGCGCGATTGTGGCTACAACATTTGTATTGCTGGCCATTTTTATCCCGGTAGGCTTGATGGCTGGAATTACCGGCAAAATTTATCAGCAATTTGCCGTAACTATCGCTACGGCGGTGGCCTTTTCGGCCGTTAATGCTTTAACTCTGAGTCCCGCGCTTTGCGCTATATTTTTGCGCGGCGATGAAAACAGCGAGCCTAAAGGTTTTTTTGCTTGGTTTGATAGGGTATTGAACAAAAGTAAAATCCACTATTTGAAGGCGGTTGTTTATTTTTCTGAACATCTGAAAACTATGGTATTATGCGTTATCGGAACAATAGGTTTGATAATTTTGGGATTTTTATATACTCCGACATCTTTTTTGCCGGAAGAAGATCAAGGGATTATTTTCGCTAACATTCAGCTGTCGGATACGGCCAGTATCAATGAAACAAGTAAGATTCTCAGTGAAATGAACGATAAAATTCTCAAAACCAAAGGTGTGAAATATTTTATTTCGGTTGCCGGCTACAGCATACTTGGCGGCAGCGGTGAAAATGTGGCACTTGGTGTTATCGGATTGAAAAGTTGGGATGAACGCAGTTCCAAAAATTTATCGATTGAAGCTATCAGCCGAGATTTGCGCCGCCAATTTGCCGGCAATAAACAAGCAACTATCAACTTTTTTGCACCGCCGGCCATTCCGGGTGTAGGACAAAGCAATGGTATTTCTTTTGATTTTGTGACAATGAACGGTAGTACTTCTCCGCAAAAATTATATGCACAGCTGATGAAATATCTACAGTCAGTGAATAAAAGCGGATATTTTGATTATGCTTTTAGTACTTTTACGGCACAGACGCCGCACATCTATTTGGACATAGACAGGAAAAAATTGGAGTACTATAAAATTCCTGTATCATCGCTGTTTGCCACTTTGCAGAATAATTTGGGCTCGCGTTATATTAACAATATTACTTTGAGCGGGCAGATAAACAAGGTAATTTTACAGGCTGATTATCAATATCGCAAGCAGCTGGAGGATATCGGTAATTTGTATGCGCGTTCAAACGATGGAAAGTTAGTACGTATCAACAGTTTTGCTGAAGTCAAAACTGAACTTTCTCCAAAAATTATATATCGTTTCAACCAATATACTTCAGCTTCCGTAACAGCCATGTCTAAAAACGGTGTCAGCAGTGGCCTGGCATTAAATGAACTGGAAAAGCTGGAAAAAGAACTGCCTAAAGAATACGGAGTTTGGTGGACCGGATTAAGTTTGCAAGAAGTTGAAACCAGAGGTTTGGCAACATTTTTGATTGGTTTGGCTATAGTCTTTTGTTATTTATTTTTGGTCGCCTTGTATGAAAGCTGGCTGTTGTCTTTGGCGGTAATTTTTTCAACGGTATTCGCTATATTGGGTGCGTTAATCGGACTATGGTTTATGGGGCAGTCGCTAAGTATCTACGCTCAGCTTGGTTTGATTATGCTGATTGGCTTGGCGGCAAAGAATGCGATTTTGATTGTAGAATTTACTAAAATGTATCGTGAACAAGGCCTGCCGATTGTTGAGGCAGCGCGCCGCGGTGCCGAGGAACGCTATCGGGCGGTTTTGATGACTGCGTTTACTTTTATCTTAGGCGTGTTTCCGATGGTAGTAGCCACCGGCGCCGGAGCAAGTTCGCAGATAGCTATCGGGGCGTCGGTGTTTTATGGAATGGTTGCTGCAACAGTGATAGGAATTATTTTTATTCCGTCGTTATTTGCTTTTTTTGAATACATAAAAGAAAAATTCAGCCCGTCATCAGAAATAAAATCCGGGGAGAAAAATAATGCTTAAAACTAACTCCGCTGTTTTAATGACTGTAGTTATTGCCGCCTGTACAGTCGGCGCTGATTATAAATATCCTGATTTGTATAATGATAATAAAATAAGGCAGGAATTGGCTTTGCGGCAAGGGTGTCAACCGGAAAAAGACTGGTACGCTCTGTTTGGAGATAAGCAGTTAAACCGACTGATTGAAATTGGCCTGCAAAACAGTACAGATATAGAAATAGCTGCAGCGCGTTTGAAACAGGCGCGCGCTTTGCTGAAAATCAGTCAAGCGGCGTTTTTGCCACAGATAAACGGCAGCGGTGGTTATAATTATCAAAAAAACAGCAAAAATATCGGTCCAACTGCTGACAGTCGCTATTATTCTGTTGGATTTGATGCTTCTTGGGAGTTCGATTTATGGGGTAAAGGCCGGCGTCAGAATGAAGCGGCATTTGCCGAAGTTGTTGCCGGAGAATATACCTTAAACAATGTAAAAACTGTAGTTGCGGCTGAACTTGCGGCTAATTATATAAATTTAAAGTTAGCATTGGAAAAACTACGGATAGCCAAACAGAACCTGTCTTTGCAAAAAGACATTCAAGCCACTGTAGCGTCAAAATATCAAAGCGGGTTAACCGACGATATTTCATATAATCAGTCTGAATATCTGGTTGATTCCACAGAGGCACAGATACCGGCGCTGCAAAGTGAAATTGAGCAATATAAAAATGCGTTGGCGGTTGTGGCCGGTGTGCTGCCGTCGCAGCTGCCTCTGGATGACAGTAAAAGATCGGAAGTTTTTATAAGTAACTATCAGTTTAACACCCAATCTTTATATAGCTTGCCGGCAGATGTAATCCGCAATCGTCCGGATGTTGCTGCCGCCGAGCAAAATTTGGTTGCGCAAAATGCGCTGGTCGGGGCGGCGGTAGCCGATTTATATCCAAATGTCGGTGTTTCTGCGCTTTGGGGATATGCAGCCGGCGGTGGAAATAGTTTATTTAATTCAAAAAGCCAAGGGTATAGTTATAAATCGTCTGCTGTACTTCCGATTTTAGACTGGAATAGGCTGCAAAATCAGGTGGAAAAGCAAAAACAAGTTAAAGCCGAAGCTTTGGCGCAGTATAAAAAAACAGTTCTCTCTGCCGTTGCCGAACTGAAAAATGCAATGACAGCCGTACAGAATGAACTGAAAAGTTATCAAGCGCAAAATTCAGCTTTGGCCAAAATGCAGAAAGTCGTAAATGCCACGGCAGAACGTTATCGCAGTGGGTTGATTGATTTTTCCGAATTTTTAACTATGGAGCAAAATCTTTTACAGGCGCAGACGCAAAATCTTAACAGCCGCGCTCAAGTTTTTCAGAATCTTGTAGCTTATTACAAAGCAAGCGGCGGCGGTTATTTACTGTAAACACTTTCCAGCGGAACATAATCGGTTCCTTTTTGCGGATTATAAACAAAAACATTCGTAACCGTCGGAATATCATATCTTCTATGCCAATAGCCTTTTGCTTCCATACACAAGCGGTATTCTTTAGGGTCGGAATCTGCAGAATCGCGGATGGAATTTACTAACAACGGAGATGCTCCGCGATATGGAACATAGCTTGCCCAAATGCCTTTGGTTTTATGCCAGTCAACCACAATATTGTAACGGTATTCTTCTGAATAAAACCAGCTGCTGAAATCCGGCCAATGGAACCACGGCTCAGCTTCTTTAAGACATTCAGAGTGGTCGCGGGAGAATTTCTGCACGCCGGTGCGTTCACGCTCCCAGTGATAAATAATCTGTCCTTTTCCTCCCCATGAAGAGCAAGAAGCTAAAAAAGCTAGTGATATAAGCAAAAAATATCTCATATTAAAAATCCAAATCATTATAGTGTTTTGAAGGATATATTCCTTTAAAACGGTCATTTAAGATGTCTTTAAAACTTGGCCGTGACTTGATTTTGGAGTACCACAGCTTAGCGTTTTTATAGTCTTCCCACGGTACATCGCCGAGATAGTCAATAATGGAAAGCTGTGCCGCGGCGCTGATATCGGCCAGCGAAAAGTTATTGCCGGCCAAATAGTTATTGCGTTCAACAATCCAGTCTATATATTCCAAATGAAAGCGCAAGTTATTTATACCGGCTTTGATACGTCTGGATTCAGGCGGCTGCTGCAAAGCAAAGCGTTTATAAATTTTTTCTCCGGCAATATATTGATATACTTCACGGCTGAATTTATTGTCAAACCAATCTATAAGGCGGCGGATTTCTGCCCGTTCTTTGTTATTGCCGTTTATCAGACGGTTTTGGGTGTAGGTTTCTTCCAAAAATTCTGTGATTGCGTAATTTCCGGAAATAATATTTCCGTCATAAATAAAGACAGGCAGTTCGCCGGCCGGATTTATTTTCATGATATCTTTGGAAAGTTTCCACGGATTTTCTTCTTTCAAAACAAACAGCATTTTTTTTTCGGACATCAGTATTCTGATTTTCCGGCATTGCGGCAATACACTGTTATGCACTAAAAGAACCATTTATAAAACCTCCTTATATTCCATCTAGTACTTCATCAATAGTTTTTACATGAACTTTTTGTTCTATAATGCGCCCTTTGGATTTTTCGGCTTCTCCAGGTGCGTCAACTGTCGGAATGGCCTCTTCTTCCATGGTTACTTTAGCGGCGAATGCTGGCGGAACAACACCTTGATTGGCGGTAATTTCATCTTCAACCATCCGGATTATTTCTTCTTTGACTTTTTTACCGAATTCTGGCTTGGAAAATTCATTGCTGAAGTCTTTTTCATAAAGGGAAAATTGCGGCATTACTTTGGACAAGGCTATAAATACCGGAATTTTAAACAATGGTTTGGTTGAATAAGACATGTATTGTTCAATGCCGTAGCGGCTGGCCATAATGCGATTATAATAAAGTCCGCCGATAATATAATCTATTTCGCCGGTAAAAAGCTTTTCGTAGGCGTCAATCGGTTTATCAACATATTCTAGATTAAGCGGTTTTATTTTTCGTATCACAAAATCGCTCAGATATTCTGTTTTGCTGATAACGCCGCGCAATTTTGCCAAATCTTTCGCTGATTTAATTTTTTCTTGTGTTTCAGGCAAGGTAATAACATGAATCGGGTTGGCTATCACAGCCGGATAAATAGGATTTATACCAGTAAACAGCTTGGTGCTGGAATAAGCTCCGAAAAACAGCTGGACTTCGCCGCTGCGGATTTTCAGAATAAGCTGTTCCATTTCCGGATCTTTTAATAGAAAGCCGTTTTTGATTTTAAAACCGTATTTTGTTGCAATTTCCTGTACCGGATTAAAAAATGCACTGTAAAAATTATTAACCCTGTCTTCATGCTTATATTCGCCGAAAGGCGGATAGTCAGGCAACCCTTCATAAACTAAATTTTCTTTTAAATAGCTTTCTTTTTTTACCATGTGCTGTGCCTGAACCGTGTATGATGCACCAATCCACAAAGACAAAATGTATATAAAAAGCTTTTTCATTTTTTTTCCTAAACCACATTTATTAAAATAATAAATAAATTGTGTTAAAAAGATTTTAATCGTTTGCAAGAAAACAATAAATTTGTCACTATCATAATATAAAAAAAGAAAAGTACAAGATGATAAATTGCGATAATATAAAAATTGATAAAAATTTATTTTTAACGCCGGCTACAAAAATCACGGCCGTGGCTTCCGGCTTTGGCAGTATGGGGAAAACTTGGTTTTCTATTACTCTGTCACATGCGCTTAATTTGCTACATAAAAGTGTTTTGCTGTTTGATGCCAATAACGGTTTGCTGAACACAGATTTTCAGTTGGATATTGCGTATAAATCTTATCTGAATCAGGTTATAGCCGGAGAAATAACGCTAAATCAGGCTGTTACTCCGGTTAATAAAAAGAAATTTGATGTGATAAGCGGTATGGTAGGTAGTGATTTGCTGGAAGGCGTACCAACGGGACGGCTGCAGATTTTGCGAGAGGAACTGGCCTTATTGGCGCAGAATTATGACAATGTGGTGGTCGATTTGCCGTCATCAGAAAAAATTTTATACAATTTGCTGCCGCCGTCGGATTTGATATTGGTATGCACAAATGAACCGGCAAATGTTGTTTCTACGTATGATTTTCTGCAAAAAAACAATGGCTGCTTTGCATATAAAAGTTTGCAAATTGTTATTAACTATGCTAATTCTTACGAAGAAGGCCTACGAACTTATGACACGCTGAAACATGCTTGCGGACAATATATGACTTCCACGCCGCGTCTGCTTGGAGTAATCCGCCGCGATACGAGGGTCCGAGATGCTATACGCAACCATGTTTTGCTGCTGAACCGCTATCCTGGATCGGAAGCTGCCGAAGATGTGATGAATATTGCTAAAAAGCTATGGATGAAGGAGAATATTGATGAGCGCCAATTTTGATGCTAAAGGATATTATCAAGTTTTGGAGGTTACGCCGAATGCGCCTTTGTCTTTAATAAAACAGCAATATTATAGCCGAGCTAAATTTTGGCATCCGGATCACAATGATAACCCTGATGCCGTGGAAATTTTTCAGAAAATTTCGGTGGCATACAATATTTTAAAAGATCAAAAGAAGCGGCTGAAATATGATTTGCTGTCGTTGATTTACAATAATCATGATTTTCCGGATATGGAAGCTTTGAACCCTTACAAAAACCAATCCGGAAAAGATGATGCGGCTTTAAGGGTTTTGAAACAGCGCCGCGTAACGGCTTTTTTCAGCGGTTTTACCAAAAAAGAAACCAAAGATATATGCAATTATGCCGAAGCTAAAGATATGGTTGTTTCCACTTCTGTGGCAAATTGGTTGAAGGGCTGGTGGAGTTTAAGTGCTTTTATCGAAAATATCAAGGCGCTGAAATTCAATTATAATGCCGTTCAAGCCGCCGATGAAGACAATTTTAAACTGCTGATACATAATGCGGTTGCGTATGAAAGCAATAACCGTAAAGATTTTGCCTGGGTATATGCAAAGCAGGCTTTGTTGCTTGTAAAATCGAACGGCCGTGAAAAAGAGCTGTTACGAACATTTATTGATATTTTAGATTATCATCCGCAAAAATCGGTGGTGTTGCCGCGTTGGTCAGCGGCAGAACTGCGGCTGCGGCAGCTTTTAATGCCGGTGTTTTTTGCGTCAGTAGCGGTAATTTGGGGCATATTTATTATGGGGAAAGTCGGTTTAATCGATTTGCCTCAGCATAAAAATTCCGGTTACTATAAAGAAATGGTAATCGGCGGAGTTAAAGTGGCTGATGACCAGATAGAAAGCCATATTATTAAAGTTGACGGCGATAAAAGTGATGAAAATTATATTTTTCATTTAACGGATAATTGCAAAATTTATTACGGGCCGGACAGCCGCTATGATGTTCTTGCTGATGGAACAGAAGGGCAGACTGTGCGTGTTGTCGGCTATACTGCTGATAAGAGCTGGTTTAAAATAATTATTGACAACGGCGAAGCCGGATATGTAAATAGAAAAAATTTAAAAAAGGGAATAGGAAACCCTATTCCTCCGCGTTCACAAGTTAGATAATAGGATATGATATGGGACTGAAATTTGAAATAGATAAAAAAGTCGGTAAAAGTCGTTTAGGGCGTTTAATCACAAAGCACGGCGTGGTGAATACTCCTGCGTTTATGCCGGTTGGAACTTGCGGAACGGTTAAAGCCATGATGCCTGAAAGCGTTGCGGCAACAGGTGCGGAAATTTTGCTGGGCAATACTTATCATCTTATGCTGCGTCCGGGGGCAGATTTGGTTGAAAAAATGGGCGGACTGCACAAGTTTATGAACTGGAATAAGCCTATTTTGACGGATTCCGGCGGCTTTCAGGTTATGAGCCTGAGTGGCTTGCGCAAGCTTACAGAAGAAGGTGTAACTTTCCGTTCACATGTTGATGGGAAAAAATTCTTTTTAAGTCCGGAAGAGTCTATGAAAATTCAACATAAATTGGATTCGAATATTACCATGTGCTTGGATGAGTGTACGCCATATCCTTCAACCTATGAAACCTGTGCCAAGTCTATGCGGATGTCTATGCGTTGGGCAAAACGCAGTAAAGAAGCGTTTGTTGATCGTGAAGGGTATGGTATTTTTGGCATTCAGCAGGGAAATGTCTATAAAGATTTGCGTGAAGAATCTGCTAAGGCCTTGCGTGAAATCGGTTTTGACGGCTATGCAATCGGCGGATTGGCTATTGGAGAGGGGCAGGAAAAAATGTTTGAAGTTTTGGATTATGCTCCGGGAATGCTGCCGGAAGATAAGCCTCGTTATCTAATGGGCGTTGGACGCCCTGACGACATTGTCGGTGCTGTTTTGCGCGGCGTAGATATGTTTGACTGCGTTATGCCGACTCGTTCCGGACGCACGGCGCAGGCCTTTACAAAATATGGTCCGATAAACATACGCAACGCCCGCCACCGCGAAGATCCACGTCCGTTGGAAGAAGGGTGCGATTGTCCGTTATGCACGCATTACAGCCGCGCTTATATTCATCATTTACAGAAATGCAATGAAGTATTGGGAATTATGCTGCTTACATGGCATAATATCCGCTATTATGAACGTCTGATGCAGGGGCTGCGGGCCGCAATTAAAAACGATACTCTTCAGGAATTTGCGGCAGAGTTTTATGCTAATCAGGCAAAAGGTGATATAGAGGAGCTGTAAAATATGGAAAAACAAACCTGTAATGTCGAAGAACAAGTAATCCAGAGTTTTAAAGAGGCCAACAAAGAAGACGGTATTCGCGTATTTGTGGCCGGCGGTTCGCGTTCCGGTAATGATAATGCTTACGCGCAAGAGGCGTATAATTTGGGCAAAAAAATTGTAAAAATGGAATTTAAGCTGGATTTCGGATTGTCTAACAGCGGCATTATGGGGGCGGTGGCAAAAGGTGTGCTTGATGGTTGGAACAAGCGCCAATGCAAGCTGGAAGGCTCTCCGATACAAGGTATTACCACCAAAAAATATTTTGATTTGTATCCGAATGACGATGAACTTATCAATAAAATGGATATTGTGGTTGCCAAAACCTTGGAAGAACGCAAGCAAAAACTTTTGGAGTCCGATTTTGTGGTGTTTGCTCCGGGAGGAGTTGGAACTTTGGATGAACTGGCTTATGATTGCGTGGCCATGCAGGACGGCATGCTGCCGATGAAACCGTTTATTATTTATAACATTAACGGCTTTTTTCACCATTTACTGGAGTTTTTGAAATACATTGCTCAAGAAGGATTCGCTAATCCGGTACCGTTTATTGTTGTGGATAATAATGAAGAGCTTGAAATTGCTTTCCGCCTTTTGAAAAAGCGCTACATTAAGTGTGCGGATGGGCAGGAAGCATACGCCAACGCGCGTCAGTTGGTGTATGAGTTGCCGTATTTTATTAAACAAAAACTGAGCTTCAATTTGGAAGTGGAAGACTGTATTGAAAAAATGCACCAAATCAACACATCTGGCACTTATCAGGAACGGACCGTTTTGCGTAATGAAATAGAAACCGCTTATTTGGAAAAAGAAATCAGCCGTATGTATGACCGTTTGGCAAAAACCGGACGCGATACAGGTAATGTGAGCGAAAAATTAACCAAGCTGAAAAAACGCCGCAAGGAATTGGCCGAATGAGTGTTTTCGGCTTTATATTCAATTATTTACGCAAAACAAAACTGATGGCGTCGATTATTTTGGCGGCGCTGATTGGACGTTGCATAGCTGAGCGCGGTCAAATTTTTGCCATGTCACAGGTTATAGGATATTTGCCTAAGTACGCGGAGAATAATGCAATTATATCGCAAATTTTGTTATTTATCGGTTTATTGGCGGCAATGCTGACGCTTGATGGGCTATGCTCGTATGTTTGGCGATATACGGCCGGTAAGTTTATGCCTTATTTCTGCAGCTTGGTGTATAAAGACATTTTTGTGCAGGTTCATCATCATTCGATTCGCTTTTTTAATGAAGAAATGGCGGGAAAGATTGCTTCTAAGACTAAAAACATTGTTTCTGGCATTAAGGAAATTTACGGCCAGATAGTGTTTGGCGTCATTCGCCCGTTAAGCGGCTTGATTATTACTATGTTTTTGATATGTTACTCTAATTTGGAATTAGGGCTGATAATCT
>ERZ1035032.449-NODE-449-length-33955-cov-18.944395_pt1 | contig 33955 bp, 40 predicted proteins | sample MGYA00520693_ERZ1035032 | MGnify/ENA primary metagenome ERZ1035032 (study PRJEB33766, sample SAMN09781740) | gut metagenome | biome: gut microbiome | host: Homo sapiens | place: Madagascar | study: EMG produced TPA metagenomics assembly of the PRJNA485056 data... | reverse complement strand
AAACTTTTGTTTCTCCTATAGATGTTTTAAATAACTTAATAAATACATATAGGAACCAAAAGAAAGAAGATATTGATAAATTAAAATTAACTGAGATAGCTAGAATAATAAGAGAATTAAGTAAAGCTGAACGTAACTACCCTACTAATATTTCTGCTTTTCCTACAGAAGAATTTGAATCAATATTGGTTCCATTATTAAATGCTTATTTTAGTAAGATGGGTACTGTTACTAAAGTTGAATCTATAAAAGATTTAAGAGATAAAGCAGTTAGACATGCTTTAGATATATATCAGCAAGGTTTACCTATTCCTGATTACATGTTAGAGCTTATTAATCGCTTTGCTCCATTAGAGCTTCAATATAACAATGAAGTAGTAGAACAATCTCAAGAAGATGATGAGAGTTCTGCAGGTCAAACATCTTTACCAGAATTATCTGAAGAAGTTAAAAAAGCTAAAGAAGAGCAATTAAAGGTTTTTGTAGATTCTGAGGGTAAACCTAAAGAATTAGATTCTATACAATTAACAGATGAATTAGATAATTTATTAAATAATTCAAAGTTATCTGAAGAAGAATTAGTATCTAAGATTAATACACAATTAAAAGGTAGAGTTACTATACTACAAACTGTAGATACTACTATGGATAGTATTAAATCTATAAAACAAGATACTAATCATGTATTAGATAAAATTAAGAACCAAGCAGTTAACATTACTAAGTCTTTATTAGCTAAAGCTAATGAATTAATGCAAGATTCAAGTACTGCTTATGATTTCTTAAAGAGTCCATTGGCTCCTTATTTTAGATTAACTTCATTACATACAGTAGAATGGGCTAAAGATATTAATGGTAAATCTATAGAATCAGCTCTTCAATTAGCATATGTATATGCAATGTTATCTGCAGGTACAAGAACTTATAGTTCTTTACGTTCTTTATATAAAGAAGGAAATGATAACTTTGAAGACCTTAGAGTTAATGCTGATAATGAAGACTTAGCTGTTATATTAGATGATAATAAAAACTATGAACATAATTTCATTACCTCTAATAATTTAAACCAAGCAATGGCTTCAGCTATTAAAGCCTTTATTCCTGCTTTATATAACAATAATGTTCCTGAGTCTTTTGCTTATGGTGCATCTGATTCTTTAGCTTCTTCTTTAGTATCCTCTTCTGTTACAAATCCTGTAACAACTAAAGAAGCTAGACCTGCTACTCTAGATGAATTTAAGTTAAATACCTTTACAGGTAATCAAGGTAATTATGTAGTACAAGCAGGATACATAAATGTAGATATAATAGATAACACTAATACTGAAACTAAATCTCGTTTCTTTAATATGCCATATAACACTAAGATGTATTTAGATACAGTTAATGATGTTAATAAAGCATTATTAAAGAATGGTTCAGATGTTTTTGATTCAGTAGTTCTAACAGATGAAGAAGTTTCTCAAATAGATGATGCTCCTTTAAGTGGTCACTTAAATCATCATACAGAAGCACCTTTAACTTCTTTACAACAAAAAGCTATTAAAGCAGATAGAACACAAAAGCATACTGTTACTACATTTGGTAAGTTAATTTCTACCCTTAATCCTCAAACATATATAAATGCTTGTTTATTAGCTATAGATAAAGCAAATTATTCTAATAATCATATAACTGATTCTATTAAATCTAAAAAAGAAGCATTATTAAGAGGTGTTGATTATATTAAAACTAGGAACCAACAATTAGATACAGATAAAAAAGGTCTTTATTATAATCATGAAATGACTTCAGTATCACGTATGAATTCTAGTGATTATATGTCTCCTAGAAATAATAAAGAAGTACGTGAATCTTTATCTCCTATTAGTTATAAAGTTCCTAAAGAATCTACTAGACGTAATCTTTGGTTCCGTATGGTTTTACAAGGTTTAGGTGTTAAAGTACAAAACTTTAATGATTCTCAAGTATTAACTAAATTACAACAGTTAGATACATTATTTGATTCTAATCCTATCTTTAAAAAATATGCTCAGTTAAATGAGAAGTTATTAACTACAGATGGTTTAACAGATAAAGAAATTTTAAGATTAAATGAGTTATTTACTGAAGTAAATAATGCTTTAGATGAGCTATATGGTGAAGATGCTCATACTTCTTTAGGTATCCATGCTTATACAGATTATTTTAGATTTAAGGTAGACCAAGATATTACCTCTTCTCTATATGGTGAAGCTGATGGTATTACTAATGGTATTTTCTTCTCTAAGATTATGGATGGTTCTTTAGCATTTGTATTACAAGGAACTTCTGACTTAGATACAGAATTAACAGAGATAAGTAATTTAGCTCGTGTAGGATTCTTTATAGGTATATCCTCAAGTTCTTTTTATAAAGATGCTGTACAAAAGATTAATGATAAATTAATCCAAGCAGATGGTAAGGTTGAAGATACCTATACTAAAGTTGCTAATGACTATAGTAAAGGTTTAAATGCTGCTAATGGTTTATTGTCAAAAGAAGGTATTGTTGAAAACCTTTATTTATCAGATGAAGATGCCCATTCTAGTTTACCTGAACAGTTAGCTACAGCTTTAAAAGCTCTATTACCTTATATAGGGGTACCTCTTAAAAACAGTTTATATGAAGCTTCACGTATTTTTGCTAAACAACCTGTAACTAAAGCTAACTATCAAGCTCAAGAGCATTCTATAGCTGTAGAGCTGTCTAGATTGTTAGCTACTGTTATGGAACAAAAATTGCAAGGTTATCCTGTTAAAAACAGAAAAGAACCAATATCTTGGTTCGATTATGCTAAGTATGGTACTAAAGCAAGTTCACTTGAATTTGTTAAAGAGTCTGATAGAGAGAACTATATACAAGACTGTGCTTTATATAATGCTGTTAAAACACTATCAGCCATTAAAGTAGGCTACAGAAAAAAAGATGGTGAACTAGTACCAAGTACTTTTAAACCTAAACGTTTTAACTTTAAGTATAAAAATAGCAATGGATATGAAATTAAAAATGTTAATAATATAAACGTATTTAATGATTTATTTACTCAAACATATACCTTTACAGATAAAGCTACTGGTAAAACAAAATCAGTAACTAAATACCCATTTATTGATGCTCTAAAAGCCGGTTTAGTTGTTCAGTTAAAATCAGTAATTGATACTAATTTAGGTAATTCTGTGCAAGATAGTACAGGTAAAATGTCTTTAGCATCTAACTATATTTGTTCAGTTTTCAAATCTATGTTAGCTAAAAAATTAGCTAATGCTATTTCTGAAGTATTAACTAAACAAGGCGTTACTGTACCTGACCCTATTAAATATAAAGACATTGTTGATGCTGATGGCGTACCTGCTGGTATACCTGACTTAGATGCTACTTTAGTTGGTTTAACAGCAAAAGCTAGAGATTTATTACCTCGTAAAACTTATAAACGAATACTACAGGATGCAATTAAACAGTCTAATGCTATTGTTTACAATAAATCAGGAACCAAAGTATTTAACTATAAACAGAGTATAAATACTGATGTACACAGTGATAATGATTATGTAATCAATACCTCTAAGAGTGCTTCTACTCACTATACTGACCCAGTAAAGAGCTTTGATAATCCGGGTGTAGCAGTAGCTCCTACTTCTACTATTTCTATTGGTGATGGTGAAACCATGAATAGATTTATTGTAGAAGTCTTAAAGCCTTTAGATATTAGCTATAATGATGTATTTGATGGTCTAAATATGGACCCAGATAGTCATGTATTAGTTGGTTCTGAATTAAATAAAATAGCTGCTGAACAGGCTTTAAATAATAGCCCTGTAGAAATTATCTCAGATGCTTTAAATAATGTTATTAGTCATGTTTCTGAAAATGATTTATTAATTAATGATGGTTCATTTGTAGATATAAACAATAGGTCAGAATGGGAAGATTTAAATGGTGAGGATAATGTACCTATTAGCATGACTGATAAGGATAACCTATTTTTACTACAATCAACTTTATCTTCTAAAGCAAAAGCAATTAAAAACTTGAACCAAGTAATTAAATCTCACTATTTACCTTATGCTTGCTGTCAGTATGCTTTCTCGCCTAATGGTGGTTATGCTAAGAAAGCATGGATTAAGGTAAAAGAAGGTGATACAGAAGTAATTAAACAAATTAGAGATTTTAATGATACTTCTTTAATACCTGATTATATTAGATTAGTATCAAGATACTTAAATGATAAAACAGAGTTAAATAAACAAGATATTATTAATTATTTAAGTAAGAATAATTTATTAGAAGAGAAGTTTAATTATGATAGATATAAGACAGTAAAAGATGATAAAACTGTATTAGATACTAATAGTGTTCAACAGGATTTAGCTAACGAATTTGCACGCCAAACTAACTTACATACTACAGAATCTCCTCTATGGCAAAGCATAGACCTAGGAGATGCTGCAAACCATATTAAAGGTTGGCTCAAGAAGATGTGTAGACGTTTAAAGACTACTACTGATGTTGCTATTATTACTAATCCTGATTTAGCTTATTCTGCTTATAGAATGTATCAACAGAATCATCCTAGAGCACCTATATGCGACTTCACTAATAATGCTGTAACTTTAGTATTACCTACTGCTACAGGTAATCATTTATTTATATTAAATCCTTATAACGTTAAATATTCTACACATGAGCTTACTCATGCTATTGCAGATGGTATTCTTAGAGATAAATTAAATAATTTAGGTTATCAAGATAAAATTGATTTACAAACTTGGTTACTTAATAAGAGTAGTGTGGTAGGTAAAGGTAAAAATAAAGAACCAAGTATAATAAACAAGTTAACTGAAACAGACCCAGCATTTGCTAATTTATTAAGAACATTAAGAGGTTATATTAAAGAGTATATAGCTATTAAAGGTAACGAAGGTGAATTTAGTGGTTATACACAAGATTTACCAATGTTAGTAAAAGAAGCTTTTGCTCAATGTATAGCTTCTGCAGATGATAAATTAAATAAAGCTGCTAAAAAACCTTTAGAAACAAAATCAAAGATATACAAAGCTTTTATGTATGCTTTAAATAATTTAAAAGAAGCATTTTTAAAGTTCTTTGGACTATCTAATGATAAACAGCTTACAGATATATTTGGTAAAGAAATATATCCTACCTATAGAAATGCTGCTATGATATTCTTTACTCAAACAGTAAAGGATAAGAATGAATATAATCAAGCATCTTCCTTAGTTACAGACTCTAAACCTTCTTTTGCTGTAATGCCTAAAGAAAGTATTACTACAGATAGATTAAATGCTTTTATAGAGCAAAAGAAACAAGACCCTAAATTTATGAATTTAGTTACTGCTTATTCTTATTCAGAATCTAATTTAGGAGATGTAGCTACTGACTATGCTGCTTCTGGTTTAGATGCAGTAGCTGATTTACCATTTATTACTTCATTGGATACTATTATTAAAGGTAACTATTTACCTAGCAATGTAAGCTTAAAGTTAAATAAGCTTTATTCTGAATTTTTAAATTCAAAAGAATTAGATAGTATTTCTCCTGAAAAACAAGCACTATTAACAGGTAATATCCTAGATATAAATGAGAACCATAAATCATTTACATCAGGTTTAACTAACTTTATTTATATGGGAATAAAAGACCCTGAGGTAAATAAAGTATTAAAATCAATGAAGCAAACTAAAATCAATAAAGCTAATACAAAGTATGCAATAGATGACTTTTTAATTAATACTGTTAATGATGCTTATAATTCCTTGGTTCTAGATAAGGATAATTTAGCTGATGTTATTGAGGTTTCTTTAGCTAAAGGCATAGCTTCTCAAGCAGTTCTTAATAATATTAATAACCTGTTTAATAAAGAATCTTTTGTAGAAAGTAAGTTAAATCATTTAGCTATTACAGCTGAAATTAAATCTATGGGTTTAGTTGGTAAAGCTGTTGACGCTGCAGAAACTAAATTAAACTCACCTATAAAAGCAGGCAAAGCTTTACAAAGTTTAGCTGTATTAGCAAAAACTAAAGAAGGTAAACAAGCTTATGAACATGGTTTAGTTTCTAAACTAACTCAAGACTATGCTTCTTTATTACCATCTAAATCTTATTTAAAACCTATACAGGAAATAATCAGAGATTTTACTGGAATGAACTTCCATAATTTCCCTGTATATTCTTTATTAAAGAAAGTTACTGCTACTCTAGATAGAGAGTCTTTACAACGTAGTAAAGGTATTCCTGACTTATTAAGAAAGAAGTTTAAAAATATAACTAAAGAAGATGAAGCTATGTTAGCTAAACACTATCTTAAGTTAGATTTAACTACTTTATTGGATGGTTCTAATATATATGAATTAGCTAATATTATTAGAGACCCATCAAGTGAAATAACTCAATATGAACAGGGTTTAACTGGATACCAGATTAGTAAAGCTAAACAATTAGCTAACTACATAGTAACAGGTAAATCTAGAGGATTATTACTAAGAAATGCACACGCTATTGCTGCTTCTAAAAATAATCTAATGGATAACCTTAACTATGCAGAAGATAAGGTTCCTCAGATAGATAAGTTAGTTTCTTGCTATGCTGTACAACTATTAAAGGATGATGAAAGAAATAAACTAGCAACCTTTATTGAAAACAATAAAACAGGTATGGATGCTTTAGCTGATATTCATAATAGTATTAAGCAAGCTGAATTAAATAAATTATCTAATAAATTTAATTACTATAAGGGATATATACCATTACAGTTTAAGAACCAAGTAAACTATAAAGCTGTTTATTCTATGGAAGCAGTTAAAGAAGCTCAACATAGAGGATGGGATTTAGTACAAAAATTACCTAAGATAGGTAATGCAGGTGAAGTTTATATAATGAGAACTTCTTTACCTGATGTAAATTTCCATAAAGGTATTATTCAAAATGAATCTACCAAGATATATGGAACCAATGAAAGAGGATTAAGTACCTCTACTATCATTAAACCATTAACTAGAGACCAGTATTCATATGACCCATTTAATACATCTAGTTATGAACCAATACCTACATTTAGTAGTACTGGTAAAGTCTATTATTATGATAGACCTACACCATTACCTGATACTGTATATGATTGGTCTGGTTTAGATGCTTTAGGTAAGTGGTCTGCTAATGAATTTATTGAATCAGCTTCTAAATCTTTTAATCTTGAAGCAGTGGCTTTAACTAAGAAGGTATATGACGAAGATGCTAAATTCTATGGTTCAAATACTTCTAAATTCTATGTAGATATTAATGAGGAAGCTAAAAAGGATAGAGTAGTAAAGGATGCTTGGGATAGAGTAGACCCTGCTATTAAAGCAGCTATAGCTAATAACTTTGGTGGTAAAGCATTAGTTCGTAAAGATATGCTAGATTTATTTATAGGCTATCGTTCTGCTTCTATTACAGATATTTATACAGGTAACTCTCGTATGCCTGCTAAAGCACTGAATACAGCTGCTAAGCTAGCAGATATTTTATTAGGTAGAAATGCTTATAAAATATTAGGACATGCTGAAAGAGCTATTCAATATACTACCTCTACTGCTAGAAACTACATTGTAGTACGTTCTTGTGTTATCCCATTTAATAATATTGTAAGTAATATTATTCAATTAAGAATGAGAGGAATATCTTATACTGAAATAGCTAAAGGTATTAGAACCAAAACAATGGAATTAGAAGAATATAGACGTATTGAAAAACAAAATATTCAATTAAAGTCTAAGCTTATTACTGCTAAATCAAGACAGGAAAGACAGAAGTTAGAAAACAGATTAGAGAATAATCTACAACGTGTTAAAACTATGTCTATCTATCCTATGATTGAAGCAGGTGAATTATCTTCATTAGCTGATGTTGGCGATGAATATAATGATAGTATTTTCACTGGTAAGTGGGCTGATAAGATTAATGAGGAAGTAGCTAAGATTCCTGAACCAATAGTAAAAGCAGGTAAATGGTTATCAGTATCTAAAGATACTGGATTATATAAGCTTATGGAAAAAGCTACTATATATGGTGATTTTATTGCTAAATCTATTTACTTTGATAGGTTATTAGGTGATGGTGTTAAGCTAGAAAATGCTCAACGTATGGCAATGGAAGAGTTTGTAAACTATGATATGATGGCAGGTAGAACTAGAGAATATCTAGAGAATATGGGTATTATTTGGTTCTATAACTATAAGTTACGTATTTCTAAGATAGCTACGGACATCTTCTTACATAACCCAGCTTCTTGGATATTTGGTGAGCTTATTACTCCACAATGGGCATTAGATAAGGGTACTGTATTAGAAGATAACTTTTTCTCTAAGGCAGCTTCAGGAGGTCTAGGCGGTACTTTTATGCCATTAAACTTCTTTTTTGCCTTCTGGAATAAGAATCCAGCAATAGAGTTATATAAAGCTTTATAAATAAATAGAGGGGCTATTGCCCCTCTCTTCTTTGGTACCTATAGATAATATTATCTATTCTTCTTATTACATGTCTTAAGGCTTTAGCTGAACGTTCTGAGTACATATCATGAAAATCCTCATATTCATCTGAGGCTTCCTGTCTATCTAGTTCAACTTGATACCTTAAACCTTCTAGCTGTTTAAACAGCCATTCTTCTTTAGTCATTATGAAAAGCTACTAAAAGGGAAGTCACCCTTAGTATCTGGGTCCTCAGGCTTCTTCTCTTCCTCTTCTGAACCAAATAAAGCATCTGATTCTTTATCCTCTGGTTCCTCAGATTTTAATACTACTTCTGGTTCTTTATTAGCAACAGGCTCTGCCTTCTCAGATGAACCATCTAGATTAATGGTTGCTACCATTCCATCTGCTCCACCTCTTCCTTTCATTGATAATTCTACAACCGGAGTATTTGTTAAGGTCAACTGGTTGTTTCCTAGAAACTGAAGGATAGCTGTTTTGATGTCTTTCTCGTTTAAAATAATCTGCATTTTTATTTTCCTGAAAATTAATTGAATTATATATATCTATAGCTGTAGCTATACCTTGAAGTATGGGGACTGCTGCTAAGAATATATGTGCTATTGACATTGAATATTCCTATTAGGTATTCAATGGGGATTTGAGTTAAAAATCCCCATTGAAATATGGGGATTTAAACATGTTATGCAAATGGGTCTACTGCAGGAGTACTTGGAGCTGAAGATGATGATGATGAATCTGATGTCTCAGTAACCTCAGGTAACTTACCTTTAGTCTTATCCTTAATAATACTTTTATTAGCTTTGAGCCAAGTATTATAGAACTCTGCTGTTTCTTTCTTATCAATCATCTCATTAGCAGTCTTATGAGTAGTATTATCAAAGACCTTATCAATCTGATTGATTTCAATAGTATCAGCAATGGTCTTATAACCATCATCAAACTTCTTACGCTTATATTCTTTAATCTGTCTGATAGCTACAGTTACTGTTTTATTTGTTAAGCCAGTAATTACTGGTACAGATACCTGAACCATACCCTTAGCTTCAGCATCATACTTCTCAATAATCTTATCTTCAGTAGACTGCTGAGATAGGTGCTTTTTATCACCAAAACAGCACATATCATCAATTACTGTAAATCCCGGTAGAGGGATTTTCTTATCATTCTTCTCAAAGAAGTTCTGACCCTGTTTATTAGTAATATAGAAGGTTTCTGAATACTCAGCATTATTAGCTGTTAATAAGTTACCTACTACAGTTACTGACATAGCTCCACCTGAAGACTTACCTGCATAAGCATACTTAATCTTCATGTCATAGATGTCAGAAGGAAATACCTGACGACCTGAGCCTAAAGAATCACCCTGTCTTTCTAAACCATCATTGGTTAAATTATCAAATGCGCCCATAATTATTTATAATACTCCGTTAATTTATCTAGAACTAATTGTGCATCATTATCAATATAAGTTTCATCTAATATGAATAAATCATCTGGACCTCTAATCTTCTTATTTAAAGTAGTCTTAGTTAATTGGGTCTGAAAGCAGTACTTAAGACCTGTAGCCTCATCTTTAGCTGTAATATGAAGTAAGTCATTCTTATAGTTCTCTAAATCTTTAAGAGTCATTTTCTCTGCATAGATTAAGAATGAACAATAAGCTTCAATACTAATATTCTTTAAAGCTCCTTTAACAGGAATAGAAGTCTTAGTATCTAATGTCTTCTCATCATATGAATCAGCTACATGGGCAATAATTATAACAGGTTTACCATATCTAATAATTTTATCTTGGAAAATCTGTTCAAAAAATGTTTGATAATTACCCCATGCTTTTCTAGTATCAGCAGCTGTTTTAATATATTTAGCTTCAAACATATTCATAAGAAAATCTATGGAATCAATAATAATTCCTTCTGATTTATCTCCAGCTGCAATAGCTGCATCAAAATAACTTAATACTTCTTTAGGGTCTACAATTCTTATATTTTTAAACTGGTTCTTAAAAGGTAATTTCTTACCTGCCTCAGTATTTAGGTATAACCATTTATCTTGGTTCCTAATATTCTTTAGCGAGTAAGACTTACCTGAGCCAGAATAACCACATATAAGAATAAGTTGGTCATTTGTATCACTCATTCTTTACATATCCTTGTGCTACTGATTTTAATACTGTATTAGATAACTCTTCAGATGATAGTGGAGAAGCTAATTGCTTATTTAAACCTAGTACTCTAGCCTCTACTTCTGGGTAAGGTAATCCAGAATCCTTAAGAGCCAGTGCATACTTAATCATATTATTATTTCTATTACCAATAGAAATTCTAATAGCGAACCAACGTGCTAAGTTATCTAAGTTCTCAATAGCTTTTTTGTTCTCTTTCTGATACCTTTCATTTCTCATGGTATGAGGAATAAATGGTAATGGGTCTAACAGTACTCCCTCGTTATAGGTAAAATTAATATTTTGCCCAAAACAAGAACCTTTAGAACAACTTTCCCATTTCTTTACTCTACTATTGGTTCCTTCATCAGAATGGAAAGGGAGCCAATTAAGAATATTATTCATAAATTCTTTATAGTCTTCCTTATCTAACTCTAATTCATAAGCAATAGGAATAACCATTCTAAATCTATTGTTATCTGGTTCTACATTAGATTTAGTAGTATGAACAAAGAAAGTATATTCTTTCATTAAATCCATAGCTAACTTAAGATTGATTTCACCATCACAATCAATAACAATCATATTGAATTTATTATATGAACACATATCACATCTGTGTCCATCTTTAACATGATGGTTAATCCAGTGCATTAAAGTATTAGCATGGGTCATCTTATATAAAGATTTAAAAGGTACCTGTACGTTCTTATATCCATAAGCTACATCATTACTATAAGATAAAATCATTTTATCTAAATCAGTAGCTTTTAAGGATTCACCCTTAAAGAACTCAATACCATCCATATAGGTCTTTTTAATAAGACCATGTTGACTATAAGCATAGGCTTGAGCCAATGCCATCATGTCATTCTTAGAGCTAGCTTTATAGAATGGTAAAGCCTCTAATAAATCAGCATGAGTCTGTGGAGTATCACACCCCATCAGATACTTAGCTAATTTCATATAAGGCTTATCTCTATTAAGAATAGTCTGGAATGACTTACCAGATTCTTCTACAAGCTTAATAGCCTGTAGTAAACAAGTCATAGTAATAGTAGGAGCATTATCAATAAAAGCTAAAGCTCCTGCTAATTTAAGAGCTTTAAAATGTCTGTGTGATAGTTCAGCTTTCTTGGTTCCTGCAAATTCAGGTAACTTATCTGCTTCAATATCACACTCTTTTCTATACTCTAATAACTGAATAGCTACATCATCAGGTAACTCAATCCTTCTATTATAGTAAGCTGGATTAGCTAACTTTAAAAAGGTGTTACTCCACTTAGTAGCAGTAGCATCGTTATTAGGTTGAATTAACTGGTTATACATTTCTGAAGCTGACATGGTATAGTAAGACTTAGCTTTCATAGTCTTACCAATACCAAATAAACATCTTCTTGCATAACCAATTTCTAAAAATGAATAGAATAAATCTTCTGTAGCTGAGCCATCAAAGATTTTATCTTGAGTACCAAATAATAAACAGTTAGCTGGAGTATTGCCTCCTAAGTCAATATCTCTTACATTATCCTGTGTATTTTTAACTAACTTATTCTTAATAAGACCTTTATCAAATAACTCTAAGAAAGAGTTCATAAGGTCTGTATTAGCCATTAAGTTAGAACCAATTTCATCACACTGGAAATTAAGAGCACCACACTTAGCTAATAATAGTTTATTTCTATATTGCTTAACTGCAGGGGTAGTACCACTATCAAATACAAAGATAGGTCTACCTGCTCTCTCTGATTGCTTTAATAACTCTTCATATTCAGACTGTTGGTCTAGATGAGATAGTGAAGCTCTTTGAGCTGATAAATTTTTTAAATTTTGGTCTAATAAAGTAGGGAATGTAACATTCATGAAGTAATTTCTAAATTCTTTAGTAATATCTTCTAACATGCCTGTTGATAATCCTTTACCATATCCTGATGGAGCTAAGTTAATAACATATAGATTAATAGGAATATTACCTCTATCCTTTGTATGAACATACGCTCTTTGAGAACTAGCCATTACAGCTAAGAAGTAAGCAATTAAAGGTCTGTAAAAGTTTTTATCTTGATTTAAAGTTTTAATACATAATAAATTTGTAAGTTCTTCAATACATGGATGATGGCTTACTTTAGTTAGGTCAATCATTGTAATACCTTTTCCTCTGTGAACATATACTATAAGCAGGACAATACATACAGCGTCTAGGTGTACCTATTACAGTTTTAACAATACCTTTACCCTTACTTAATACATGTTGGTTAGCTTCTTCTAAAGAATCAAAATTCTTAGTAGCTCTACCATTAGTTTTAGTTGGGTCGCTATAGTATTTATAAACTGTAGGAGATAACCATAAATCTTTATCTGGACAAGGAATAATCTCATCCTCTGGTTTATCTAAATTATCTTTTATTTCTTGTAACTTGGTTCTTAGATACTGCTCAGTGTCCAAAACAGAAAGTAAAGGATAACTTTTAGATAAACATCTAGACTGTGGGTATTGATTATTTGATAGAGCATTTATTTTACTCCAATCAGTAAAGAAATAATCAATAGTAATCTCTGAACCAGTAATAATATCTTGGTTCAGGTATCTATATATACTTCCTTGTAGTATATAGTCTTCTTTTTTAGAGTCTTCTATATAGGTATAGGTAGATGAAGTTTTAATGTCATGTAAATTACCATTTAAAACAAAGTCAAACTTACCACCAATTTTAAAACCATCTAGTTCTTTAACAGCTCTTTTTTCTATATAGACAGGAATGTCTCCTAACTCTAATGTTTCAGGGTTAATCTTAACTTTAGAGATAAAGTCTTCACTATACCCTAAAGCCCTCATATTAGCGTCATAATGCTCCATCCAAGCCTTTTCTACTGAGTCATGGATAGCAGTACCAGTTGACACTGCAAGGCGGTCTCTGATGTCTATATCAGCGTCTGAACGCATACTTAAAATAACTTGTCTGGTAGGCTTTAATAACTGGGTAGCTGATATATAGTTATCTTCTGTAATATAGTCATAGCTATCATTAGCTAACCAAACAGAGAAAGGGAAACTAATACCATCTTCATTTTTAAGTTTCTTTTGCTTTATTTGCATAATTACACCATTAAAAAACCCTGCCTAAGCAGGGTCTGTTATTATTCTTTTGGTTCTTCCTTCTTAGGAGATTCTTCCATCTTCTCTTGGAACTCCTTAGGACTCCACTCATCAGGAGTCATAAGACCCAAAGGAACAATATTCATGATAGCAATATCTAAAATCTCAGCTCCTTCAAATACCTGTAAGAACTTCTTAGCCATCTGTGCTCTAGCTGCTAATAGAGTAGGCTCATTTAAAGACTGCTTACCAATGAATACATTGTTAAGAACATGAGTATGAATCTTCTCTTCATCTTTCTTATGAAATGAGATAGTAAATACACCTAGATAATATAAATTGGTATCTGCCATTATAAAGTATCCTTAAAAGTTTTAACTAAATTACATAAAGTATTCTTATCTAAATCATTAGGGAGAGATAACTCATGTGCCCAATCAGGGTAAAATATAGATAACTCTCCAGATAAATGTACTTTATCATGTTGGATTTGAGGTTCTTCTTGCCATTTAACTGCTTCAGATAAATGCTTATTAACCCATAAAACAGTGTCTATATTATCACGAATTAAATAATATAGAGCATCATGAATCATAATAATAGGTTTAACAAAATATCTGTATTTACTATTACGAACCAAGGTATTAAATTCAATACCTGCTCTATTAGTTAATAAACCAAAGGATTGACCTATAGCATTACCTGCAGTACGTTTCTCTGCCTCTGCTTCTTTAGGAGTAGCTTTAATACCCATAAGAGATTGGTGCATTTTAGGACATCTAACTCTTAGACCAAAAGCTACTTCTTCATAACCTTGCTTAGCAGCTATTTCTAATCTGTTAGCAATTACCTTATCAGAATGACTATATAAGGTATGGTATTGGTTTTCAATATGCTTGGCTTCTTCTTCAGTAAAACCAAAGTTTTTAACTAAAGTCATCCAAGTACCAGCATAAGTTAAAGCAAAGGTACAGCCCTTACTACGTTGTCTAAGGTCTTTATGAGATTGCTTAATACTATTAATAACCTCAACCTCTGCTTTAGTTTTTGATATTTCTTCTATTTTCATTAGAATGTGATGTTATTTAATAAAGACTCTAGAGTAGGCTTAGTAGCTCCTAACTCTAATTCTAGAATAATATCATTAATATACTTCTTTGCTTTAGTTTCATTATCTAAAATTTTCTTTTTTAGTTCTTCAGCATAGTCAGAAGTTAACTCAATAGAAACACAAGGGATGTTCCTATCACATAACTCTTCTTTAGAAGTAATCTTTTTATTATAACTACTATAGTAGTAAGAAATCTTTTTATTATCTAATTTCTCTAACATAGCCATAAAAGTTTTCTGATATTCTTCTTGTAAAGCATTAATTTGCTGTTTACGTTCTTCAGCTAATCTTTCTAATTCAACATTTAAAAGTAAATTAGCGCTCTTATTAGCTTCATCACATTTAGCTTTAACACGTGCAGTAATAGCTTCTTTAATTACTTGAGTTACTTTCATTTGAGTTTCCTCTTAATTTAATTAATTTAGGATTATTTTCATTTAGATATTCAATAGAACCATCGTCATAAGTTACTTTATATACCTTACCTTCTTTATGAATTTCATCTAATTTAGCTGTAATATCAGGCATTAGAGAAGTCCAGTAAGAATAAGCTCTTAGACAATGACCATCATATTCATCTGTATATACTTTTAATTTATTAGGGTCTTTAGTAACTAATGCTGAGATATGGTCTTCCAAACTAGCATAGTCTAGACCAACCCATAACCAACCTTTAGGGGCTTGGAAGCAGCCTTTAATTAGTTTAGCATACTTAGAGCCTGTAGCAGGTATTTGCTGCATATTCCTTATTGTTCAGAATAGGTCGTTAATCTATTCCCGTGAGTTAACACAGCTTATAGTTACCTATAAGAGCAGACTATATCAATATCTTCAACTTTACTTGGTAAGATACTACCCATTTCCACTTACTTAAGTGTACGGCATACGCCTAGTCGTTTAGCTTTTAATTGAAGTTTAACGGTAAAGGTAAATTATATTGTTTAATACAAGTATCTCTTGCTAAAGCAGCTTCATATTCAGATTTATATCTTTTTTGTAAGTATTTGACTTTATTGAATACCACATAAGCTTTCCATTGCTGTCTAGCATTATCCCAGAATACTCCTAGGTATTGAGATTGTTTTGCAGTTTTACTTCTAGGTTTTAACTTTAAACCTAAAGTAGGTTTGTTATATGGATTTAATCCTGTCTTTCTAGCATGTAAAATGTTTTCTGAATTAGTACACCATTCTAAGTTATTAACAGTATTATTTAATTTATTACCATCTATATGATTTACATATAATTTATTTAAAGGATTAGTTATAAAAGCTTCAGCTACTAACCTATGAATAGATTTATGTATATGTAATCCTTGGTAATTAAGTTTAATTTGTTCATAACCAGAATTTTGTATATAAGTTTTTAATACTTTACCTTTTAAATTTCTAATTTTACCTAAAGAGCTTATTTCATAAGGTAAATTAGGTATTTGTTTCCATACCTCAATATTTAGCACTTGGTTGTCCTCCATAACAAAACTTACCATTGTATTATAAAGGATTTTCCATGTTTAAGGTAGTTTCGATAATATATTTCTATATTAAAGCCCTATTATTAAGGTTTACTACTGCTTAATCTACCTGATACAGTGCCTCCCAGATTAAAAGAACCATATAAATAAGACCTACCATCTTTAGCTTTATATGCTTTTTTAAATGCAGGAATAAAGGCAGTAAGTATTTTCTCAGCTGCTGAATAATCTATTAAAGCTTGTAATATATCTTTAACTGCTTGGTTCTCAGTATGATTAATTAAAGCTTTAAGAGTATCACCATCAGTAGAAGGTTGTTTACTTTCTGTTAAATTAATAACAGGTAACTTAATAATTTCATATAATAGTTCTTTAATCTGTTTACCTGAATTAGGGTTAAACTCTACAGGACTATCATCTGCTGTTACCTGTTTCTTTACATGAGTACTGTTATATTCATCTGCCCAAGCATCCTTAAGTTGTTTGGTATATAACTTAATGTATTGGTTCTGTAATAAAATATTAATTGCTTTCTGTTTATCAGCATTTAATACTTCTTCAGCTTCTAATACTTTATCCATATTTAAAGGAATACCAGTTAATTGCATCTGTATGATGTCTTTAGTAGTACCTTTAAAGATAGTGTTATATAGCTTATCTTGTTTATCTTGTATTAGTTTATCTTTATATTTGTTATAAACGAACCAAGTAGATAAACCATCTATTAAGTTATATCTTAATAACTGTTCATCAGAGATTTTCTTAATATTACCAATCTCTTCTTGTGCCCAGTTACCTGCAAACTCCTGTGCTTGATACTTAAGCGATAGATTATTACCAGAACAAGAGTTGGTACATAGATAAGTAATTAACTTAGTATCTTCCCAATTCTTTAATAAAGTATCTAATCCTTTTAATAATCCTTCAGTATCTAGTACATCTTTCATGTATAACTGATAGATTAAAACAGTTACATCAAAGGCTATATTATGAAATATTAAAGTACCTTTATAATTATCAAAGAACTCCTTTAATATTAATCTTATCCTTTGATTAGGGTCTATCTTAAAGGCTATGCCTTCATGTTCATTCCAACAAAAACAAATAGAACCAAGACCTGCTTCTGTATGTCTTAATGAATAAGTTTCAATATCACATGTAAGAGCAGGATAAGATAATAGTTTATTTAAACTAGCTTTAATCTTAATAGGAGTATCCGGGTACTCTTCATATTTAATAATGTTTGTTCCCGGTTCTGTATAGCAGTTATTTATATCATTAAGGACAGCTGCTATGCTTCTAGCAATCTTATCTTTAGTTTCTTCTGGATGATAAAAAATACTTTTACAGGAAGGTAAGTAAAAATACTTATAGTTAATCCTATCAAATACATAGCCAATACAAGTATCAGGCTTAGTAGTCTTATGTATAACTTTAAAATATTCAGCATCACATATACCTAAATAGTTAATATTTTTAGATTCTATATAAGGATAGACCACAGAACTAAAATGTTGCTTAATAGCAGTGCTACTAAGCTTTTTCTTACCATTTAAGGGAGGTGTTCTAAAAACTGTTACTGTATGATTAGGAAAAGAGTAATAAGTATTTATTTCTGTAGAAGTTATTTTAGAGTTTAATACTAATAAAATGTTCATTGTAATATTGATAACTTTCCTTCAGCATATTTATAAAAGGATACAGGGTCTTTATTATATATTTCTTTCTCTCCTTTATTTAATCTAAAGTAAGTTTCATATAAAAATAAAGCATATGTTAACCATCTTAAATCACTACTAATAGCCCTGTTAATAAAATACTGATATAGCTTAGTTGCTTGGTTCTGTAAATCACAAATAGTGTTGAATATAACAGCATTAGTGTACATATAAAGACCTGCAGAAAATCTTACGTTATCATGTGATTTAGTGCATAAAAAGTTTATAAGAGTTTCTGTTCTTTTAAAATAAAAGTCATGGTCTTCTTGAGGTGATTTAAAGTACTTTTTAACAAATTCTAAAAAATCTAATCCTTGATTTGAATCTACCATTAAATACCAAGCTTCATATTCATTAAAATGAATAAGGCTACTATCTTTAAAACTAAAGGTCGCTTTTTCTGCAAATTCTTTAAGAGAACTAACACGAAAATAATGATTAAATACCCAAGCATGTATCTGGTCTTTATAGTTATATCTTTTTAATTTCTTCTCTAGGCAGTACATACACACTCCAATAAAAAACCCTCCATTGTGAGGGTTTTATTTAAAATAGATTAAGTTGTTGCAGAATTTGTTTAGCAGGAAGACCTTTTAATCTTACCCACTCATGCAAATCTAAGCAGTATTTATACAGTCTATATGGTTTTGTAGAATTATCTACTCTATACACATCTCCTGTACTCATACATATATAACATCTACAAAACATATACACCTCTCATAGTTTTTAACTATTATAAGGGTTTATATTATATTTATTAAATAGTTTTTCTAAAGGTTTAGTTAGTTTCTTAGACTTAGGGTAAACTAACTGTTTACCTAATAGTTTACATAACTTATTAAATTGTCTCTTTGAAATTATTGGTTCCTTTAGCTTTTCTGTAGGATGTATATAAGGATACTTAGGGTATTTATAATATTGGGATAATTGGGTAAGCCATATTAGTCTTTCTTCTGTAGTAGTAAATTGCTTAAATCTTTTAAGATTATTCCATATCTTACCCTCTACTAAATTACACTCTCTACAAAGAACTCCACGAACCAAACCATTACCATTAATGATATTGGCATCAGATTTCTTATTTTTATGTTGGTGGTCTAATACCGCTTCTTCTAAGGTAATAGGTTTACCACATATAGCACACTTATTACCTTGTTTATGCAGTATCTGTTCTTTGATAGGTTTAATTTCAGTAGGGGTAAGTTGTTTTATCATTTAAGTATTGAAGCTAAGTTTTCTTTAATTTCAGCCAATTCTTTGGTTAGATTATTTTGTTTAGTAGTTAAATAGGCTATCTGTTCTAATAAATCTTTATTTTCTGCAGATAGGTTTTTATACCTAGTAGCTAATTCTACTACATTTTCAATCTTAACTGTATTATCCTTATGCTCTTCAACACTCTTATTATTCATTAAAGCTTTAAAGTCAGCAATAACAGTAGGAAGACTTAAGTCTCCTAAAGCAAATACTGCCCTATCTTTAATCTTCATTCTTGTTATCTTACCAGTCTTAAGGTTAAAACCCATTAGTTTAGGTAAAGGAACATAATAAGATTTAATTTCTCTATAATATACCTTAGAAATTAAATAAGAATATTTAGTCCAAAATCTCTTAGTTAAATTGTAATTATAGATATATTCTTGTTCTGGAGCAGTTGCTTCAAATTCAGTTAAGTCATCTAACCAGATATAGCACATTAAACGTTGTAGACTGATGGTATAACCTTCTTGTGCTATATATCTGGTAGGATGATGTTTATAACAATAAATATGTGCAGCTTTATTATTTTTATCATATAGATTGCCTTTATTGGATAATGTATATCCTTTATAAGGTCCATCCATGATTTCTCTTAAAGTATCTGTTACTTCTCTATAATGATATGCTTGAAATATATTCATGATAATACCTATGGCTAGGGTACTTGGATTTGAACCAAGAATGACAGAATCAAAATCTGTAGTGTTACCATTACACCATACCCTAAAAGATGGTGAACCATGTAGGACTTGAACCTACGCTCCAACGATTATGAGTCGTTTGCTTTAACCAACTAAGCTAATGGTCCTTATTTATATAGAGTCATATGTTTAATAGCAAAGACTCTTTCTAAAGTATCTGTGTCTGTTTTATCATCTCTAATAGATACAAATCTAGGATGATTTAAAGTAAATGTAGGCTTATCAGGAGATTTAATTATATCATTAAATTCTACTGTAATTACTTTACCTATATATTTACTTGGTTCTTTAGAAAATTCTATCATCTGTTTATCAGTAAAACCTGAACATTGACCTATGATAGTCTTTTCATCATTACTAAATTCAATAGCACCTATGTATTGTTTTCTCTTACCAGTTCCTTCTGTAAAACCTGTAATGCGCATATCAGCATCTAAACATAGTTTTACTTTATACTGTAGTCTAGAAGTACCATTAAAGAACATATAATTAAAGTCTTTAATAATAGCTCCTTCTAAACCTTTAGCCATAAACATATGAGCTACTTGTTTACAAGCAGCAAGACCTTTACAGTAATAAGTAGGAACCAATTTAATATGCTTTGGTTCTCCCCAATGAACCAAGAATTTAAGAGCTTCCCATCTAGCTTTATACCTAGCTTGAACAAGTTTAGGGTTATCAATATAATCCCATACAGTAAAATAAATATCTTCATAAGGAGGATTCTTACTATTTAATTCACCGTTACCTTTGAATCTATTCTCTTTAGGATTATCTGCAGGACCTATAGTCCACTCTCCCATATAGATGCCGTCACCTAGTTCAAGTAACTCTTTCTCTAATACAGGATTAGAGTATTCCTTACCTGCTCTACTATAGAATTTAACTGTACCATTTGATACTACAGCTTCTCTATAGGAACCATCACACTTAAGCTGTGTATAGCATGGAAATGTGATGTTCTTTTTAATGACATCTTCATCATAGATACTACATCTACAATATTTCATAATAAGCTTATTCCTACATAGTACATAAATTTATCTTTAAACTCTTGAGGTAGTTCTATTACTGGTTCTATACAACGAATATCATCTTCTTTTGAGAAGTATCCCTTTAATACTGTATAACAATACTCAGGGAATATGTTACGTAATACATCAGTATCGCTACATTTTCTAGGTATTTTTTTAATACATTCAGATATACGTCTATCATCGCATTGAATAGCTAATAACCTAAAGAAACACTCTTTATCTTTGTTTATTTCTTTATTTAGATGAATAATTTCATTTAATGTATCTTCATCCTTTGGTTCTAGAATAACATTCTTATCTTCTAAGTTATCTATAGAACCTGCATAGAAATTTCCTTTATAGTAAATAGTATTAGAACCTACTTTAAGACATAAGTCATTTAAGCTAGCTCTAACTTTAGCCTTAGCAGCTGTTATAACTGAAGTAGCTATTTGGTTACTTAGTTGATATAACTTACAGGACATTCTGTTTAATGATGCAGATGCTATTTCATACGAATTTTCCATATTTATTTTTTAAATCTCCATAAAATATCACATGAGATTTAGCTCTAGAAACTGCAACATATAATAATCTTGCAGTGGTACTAGATACTGTACAAGTACTTAAATCCTTAGCATCTATAAATACAGTGTCTAAGGTACTTCCTTGAGCTTTATGAATAGTACAACTATCTCTAGGGCGTAAATCTAAGAAACCTTCTTTAATAGCAAAATATTGATACCATTTCTTAGCTTTAGCTAAAGCTTTAAGAAGGTTTTTAACTTGGTGATAGCTTTCAGGGATAGCAGTTTCAATTAACTGACCATGCCATTCTATTTCACATAAAGACAGTTCTACGGGTTGAAAACCTTCAGCTAATTGTCGCTGAACATGTCTTTTAATAACTTTCCTAATACAGATTTCGTCTTCCGCATGTAATGTCTTATTACCAAGACAACACACAGAATTACTAATACAAAAGTCACCATCGTTGAATACCTCAGTTTGTCCTCTAATAGATTTAATATAGTTATTGTAGATAACAGACATCTTATTTGTATAAGTAAGACTTCTAGCATTTTGTCCATTATTAACTACAAATTCTTTTTGATAAGCCTTTGCCATCTGGTCTTTATCATATAAATCTATGATACCCGGAACCAGTTTAATAGGATTAAATACTCCTGTTTCTACAGTCTTCTTTAACTGAGCACATAAATCTACTAATTCTTTATGATTAGCATTTCTCATAGGAATAGTAAGAGTATGTTCTACTAAGTTATTTTTATAAACAGGGGATAAGCCACTCTTTACAGGAGTAAGTTGATACTTATCTCCTACATAAACTAACTTACATTCATGAGTTAATTTATGGATAAAATCAAATAACTGGTTATCAACCATTGAACACTCATCAATAAAGATAACTGTTCTTTTAATTATTTGAGTTTTACCAGATGCCTTTAATTCTTCTTCTCCAGTACTAAAATTAGGTTTAACAATTAAACCTAATAAATTATGGATAGTTCTGGTATCTAAACCTGTAGCTGTTTCTAGAGCTTCTGCTGCTTTATTTGTAGTAGCTGTAAGAGCTACATCAAATGTTTTAGAACCAATAGCAGAAGCTCCTTTGTTATAGGTATTAATACCATCAGTAGCTAAATACTTAATAAGGTATGATTTACCATATCCTGCACTAGCATCAATTAAAAACTCTTTTTCATCTGATAGTAAAAAACTATAAAAGTCATTAGCTACTGCCTGTTGGTCTTTATTTAGCATTTTCAATATCCTTAATCTTAGTCTTTTTAACTCTAGGAGGTTTTAATTCTGCCTTAATCTTATAAATATCTAAAATAGCTTTTAAGATTAATCTCTTCTCATGTGAACCAATAGAACAAACCTCATCTTTGCTTTCTAGAGTAATGTTAATTGGTTTGTTAGGATTAGATAAAAACTTTCTAATACCTACTTTATCTTTAATTTCTTTGTTTGGTTCAGTCTTAGTACTAAACCACTTAATTACATTTAGCATAATTGCTCCTTTTAATAAAACCAAAACAAACAAAAAAGCCCTCACTAGGAGGGCAAACTATGAGTAACATCAAAGTAGATTAATTGTAGAATCTACGATATTGATTATACCCTTTATAATTAGAAAGCTTATAGTCTTTTGCATTACATGCTACAGCTACAAATTCTAATGGTGACCAATGACCTGCATCCTTAAGTTTATTAAATAACTCAATATCCTTAATAATAGAAGTGGTACCATTAAATAGCTTATGGCTTACTCTTGCACATCTAGCACAAGATGCCTTACATAAATCATCAATAGAATAAGCTTTATTATTTAACTCTTCCTCAGAGATATAAGGTAAATGCCATTGACCTTCTTCTAACTTAGTAGGAATAGATTCATCTAAAGCTTTATGCATAGCTTTAGCTAATGTTCTAATCTCAGGCTGAGCATCTCCTGCTTCTCTTAACATAAAGAAGTTAGAGAAATCAGTACCTGCTAATACCATATCAGAATAAGTAAAAGGTTCTAATAATCTATTAGTTACTTGTTTATGTACTCCTAGATTCATTAAGGTCTCTGCTTGTGTAGCAGCACCTAATGCAGCTAGTTTCCATGCAAGAATAGCATTAGATAGAGCTTCACCTGTAAGTTCTTCTCCTGCAACCATACCTGACTGATTAGAACCAAAGGATTCAGGTCCCCATGGATTAGTTCTAACCTGTTCAAGGATATTCTTTACAGGATTGGCTCTAGAACTTCTTACACAGAAGCTAAAGCATCTGTGTCTAGTAATCTCTGGTAAGATAGCTCTCCAGAATCTTAACTGAAATGTAGTTAATCTCTTACCTCTAAAGATAGAATCTTTAATGATAGTTACCTGTGGAGTATGGATAATATTTAACTTATCAGTTTCTGCTAAATACTGATTAGCTAAATTACCAATATCTTTACCTTTAAGCAAGTCATTAACAATATTACGAATATCCATACTATTCCTTAATTGATTTAATAATGTCTTCTACATCTAAGGTATAAACAATCTTTAAGTACTCTACATCGTCTAAAGATTCTAGATGAGTCTTTAGATAGTCCTTAACTGTTTCTAGCATAAACTTTAAATAAGAAGCTAATACATCATCTTCTAAAGGTTGGTTCTCATACTCTTTTAGAGCCTTAAGATATACACAATAAGTAATCTGTGTATTTCCTTTCTTTAATACCTTAGAAAAGATATTAAATAACTCAATTAAACTATACCAACCTTCAGGCATAGTTTTCTTCTTATTTAACTCAGTTTTTACTGCTTCATCTAATGGTTCTGCTGCTTTAGCAATAGCTTCTTCAACAGCATCTTTAGCACCATTAATAACACCATCCATAACCATATAGGCGATTGGATGAGATTTTTCATACTGCTTAATTAAAGCCTTATCTAAGCCACCGTCTGGATACCAAATTTCTAAATTCTCATTAATGATTCTATTTAGATACCATAAAGCTTTCTTAAGGTCTTCAACACCATTCTTATTCTCATATCTTAATAAATACTTAATAGCATTACCCTGACAGAATGAATACTTCTCACAAATATCAATAGGTTCTAATACTAAGTGTTTATTAGCCATTGCATAGTGCTTTGGATTATTTACATTATCGTAATTCATATTTACTCCATTAAAAAAGCCCTATAAGAATATAGGGCTTATACATAGATTATGAAAAAATCAGTTAAACTTCTTTTACAGAAATCTTACGGAAGTCCTTAAATACCTGAGATAACTCTAAGGTAAGCTTACGTGCTCTACGAGCTGCTGCCTTATTACGAGTACCTGACTTAACGGTACATAACTCTTCCTTTAAAGAAGTTGATAAATCATCAATCTTTACTAAGATTTCATTTAAGTTTTCCATACGTTAATCCTTAATTTCTAATATCTTTCCGAATAGGGGGTTTTCTCGATACTGTCTGTCTGTATATCTAGTTACCCACATAACAGGTATTTTTCTGACTTCCTGCATAGGAGAACAACATAAGTCAGTAAATATAATAGCTGCTGTAGGTTTCTCTTGCAGTATCAAGTTTCTTACATCCTCGTAAGAAGTACCCCCTCCTGCAACGACTTCTATATTACTAAAAGGCATATCCTTTGTAAATACATCTATACGACATATTTTTGTATCAAACTGTACAAGAGTCAGTTTATCTGGATTTAAGTTTTCCTTAATAGCCTTAATTTCTGAATTAAATAACTTAATATCATCATCAGATATAGAACCAGAGACATCTAGAAAATACATTAGATGTGTTAAAGTACCTGTATCAGAATAATCTAAACTAGGCATATATACTTTAGGATACCTTCTATTTGGTCTTCTCCAAGTATAATCTGCTTTATCTAATTGTTCTGTACAGAATTTTCTTAGAATACGTCTCCAATTTAACTTAGGTTTAACAAATTCTGTAAAGAATGTACTATATCCTTCTGCTGTTTCTACTCCTTGGTTCTTAGCCATTTGTAGGGTGCTGCCTACTTTATGGATAGCTTCGGTTTGTTCTTCCTTAGAAGACTTAATTAAATCACTCTCATAATTAGCAGGTACTTCTTTACTATGAGATAAGAGTTCATCATAGATTTCCTCTTCACTCATATCAGCGTATTTCTCATCATAGAGGCATCCTTTAGGCATGTCTGGTGTAACTATCCATCTACGGTTACATTGGCTCTGTATGAGCCAATTTATGTGGAAATCACATGCCATATTCCATAGCATTGGGTCTCTATCTTCCATTCTTAAAGAATGGAGTTTAGCAATATGCCATAACTCATGGATAATAGTAAAAAACCTCTGTTCTTTAGATAAAACGTTATAAAAGAAATCAGGGTTTACTTTTAGATATACACCATTAGTACAAGCAGTAGGAACAGACTTATCTAGCTCAATCTCTAAATTAAATAAGAAAGACCCAATGAAAGCTAGATTAGGTTCTTTTATGATTTTAATAGCTAGATTATCCAGTTTTTTCTTTAGGTCTTTATCTTCCATTAGAAATTATCTCCTTGAGCATCAATAATATTAGCTCCTAATTTTATTAATGCTTTAGTAAACTCAGGTAAAGTTATTAATGATTTATCTCTAGCATTAATTGCTTTTAGATATAAGTTCATTAAAGGAGAACTATCATATCTATCTAAATAAGTAATAAATGCTTTAAGATTCTTCTTGGTAGTCTGACTAATAAGTGCTGCTGTAATAGCATACTTTAAGTTATTCTCTGAACCATCAAATAACTTAGCTTCTTGAGGGTTCTCAGCAATAGTAGATACTTTAGGTAACTTATCAAATACTTTAATAAAAGACACTAAGTCAGCAGTAACCTGTGAGCTAATAGTACCATTTAAAATTTGAGTATCTAATTCATCTAAATGCTCTTTACCCTTAATAAGTTTATTAGCAAACTCATATGTTCTAGGACAAGCATATGTTTCTGAGCCTTCTGCCTCTGGGTCAAAGGTACAGAACTTATCTCTATTAAAAGATAAGAAAGCTAATAGTCTTGGGTCATATTGCTGAGGATAACCAATCTCATTGAACCAAGAATCAATATCGGGTCTCATATTGATATGAATTAAACGAGAAGTTAATGCTGTACCCATTTCATTAACAATAGCATTATCTTCACTTCTATTAGAAGCACAGACAATAGCACACTTAGGGTGTAGCTTATATAAACCTACTTCTCTATCTAATACTAGCTTATAAGCTGCTGCTAGTACACTTCTAGGAGCAGACTTAAACTCATCTAAGAATAAGATAAATCCTTTCTTACCCTTTGGTACTTGAGTAGTTTCAATAGGGAAACAGTTAAAAGGTACAAACTTAGCTTCAGTATCTGTAAGCTTAGGTAATCCTGTTAAATCTGTTACATCACAGGTAGATAGTCTTACATCAATTAGCTCACAGTTATATTCTTGAGCAATCTGTTTAACTATCTGAGATTTACCAATACCGGGTTGAGACTCTACTAAAGGAACCAATCCCTTAGATAAAACTCTCTTAATCATCTCTTTAGCTTGTGTTGGTGTTACTGTAATATCTAAACTCATAATGTTACTCTTTTAAAAAAAATAACCCTCCTAAGCTTTCGCTTAGGAGGGTCAATCAATTAGGACTTAAGTGACTATAATTATATCTTAATCTTCATTAAAATCTAATTCTTTAAATTTAATATCATCGTATTCTTCATCTGGTTCATCAATGTAATCAGATATATTATCTTCATCTATTAATAAGTTGTATTCATCCATTTGAATATCCTATTTAAAGTGTCTTTAATAATAAAATGAATATCAGTATCTATTGGATATGTATTTTCTATAACTTCAGTATTATTTAATACAATACTAACGTTATCTTTTACATATATTTCATAACCACCATAACAACATTGAAAGGTTGCATGTCGTTTTAAATATTTAATAGATTCTCTGAACTTCTTTTTATTATCTTTATCTAAATTAAACATAAGATTCTCTTTAGGGCAAAGCCCACAACAAAAAGTAACACTAACTTAAAGCATACTCACTATTTAAAATAGCTTCACTTAGGTCATAAGGTTTAATCCAAGTAGCCTCAATACCTATTTGTTTAAGCAAGTAATTAAGTAAATTAGACTTACTTACTTCATACATTAAGTTAATATATTGCTGTCTTAAATCATTACCATAATTAGGTAAGATTCTAAAACAATCATGAATTGGTAATATTTCAAAAGACTTAGTAGGTAAGCTATCTACTAACTTCTTTATTGGTTCTTTATTAATTAATTCTATGCTATCTGAATATAAATACTTTAAGATTCTTGCAGATAAGAATCCTGTTTCTTTATATAGATTCCATAGAGTATTAACCATCTGATTATCTTCTTCTGTTCCTCTGCACATTAGAGAGTTATTAAGAATATCTTTAACTCTTTGTACTTCAGACCCAAAGTTACATCTAGTAACCATTTCTCTTACTATCATTCCATCAAGGGAATGAATTAAGTTAGCTCCTAGAGACCTACCTGTATCAGTAGGCTTTTGTACCTTTGTATAGAATTTATAATCAACACTATCAAAGTTTATAGTATGTTCTACTAAGTCTTTTACTTTAATATGTACATGGAAGTTGTCAGGTAATACCCATGTATATTCATTTGCTGTAGGATTCCATGCAGGTCCTGATAAGAACTTATTAAGTTCCCATACTTCAGGCATCATTTCTGACATGGTCTCTTCAAATTGTTCTATGGCTTTAGGGAATAGCTCTTTAGGCTTAGCCTTTGAGCCATATAAACTAGTCATAATAGCTTTCTTAACTTGGTCTCTAGTAACCATACCTAAGTTACCACATTTCTCTTTCATGTGATTAAATACGATGGTATAGCTATCAGCTCTTGAACCAATGTTAATAACATTACATAGTTCAGCTGCTTGCTTATCTCCTGTTAAGATAGCTAACCATTGAGTACCTGATGCAGTAGCATCTAAGGATATACCATATCCTATTGGCTCTCCTCTCTGTACTGCTCTTAAAGCATCTACAGAGGCTGCATACATACATGGACTATCAGCTTTATTCTTAAAGCTCTCTAAGTCCTTATCATTATCTTTAACCCATTGGATACGTTTATCCCATGGCTCTTTATCTAGTCCAAAGTTATTAGCAATATCAATCAGAAGGTATTCTAGTCCAGTAAATTTCTGCATATAAACTCCTATAGTCTTTAGTGCAGTTATCGCCACTATTGGCATTTTAAGTAAAATCAGAATTTCGTAGTTGAAACTCTGATTTTCATTAGATAGGTTTTAGTTTTCAATGATTTCTTTATGGCTAAAGTTGATTAAGCTCTTACCATAATCATTACTCTGAATATTAATATGATAACCTTGAGAGTAACTTCTTCCTCTTTTATCATATTTCCATGTTAGATAGAATGTTCTATCTTTATAGCAAGTTAATATCTCTTGCTGAGCTAGATTAAATCTATCAAACATTTGTTTATTCATTTGATTAGCCATATCACATGACCATTCATTATGGTTATTTAATACAGCATATTTATTAAGTTCTAACTTAATCTTATTTTCTTTATTGATGTAATCTAAATTTACATCATCATTGGTTCTGTTATTCTTTAAGATAATACCTGTATTTAACTGTAGGTAATATCCATCTTGTTTATTATTCTTTATCTCTTTTGGTTCAATTAACATAGGTAAAGGATAACAGTACATATCTAACTTCTTCTGTTCTTCATCACTGACTAAGAACTTAGTAACAAACTTATTACCATTGAAGTCTATAAAGTCTTCAACAGTAGCTTTTGTTAAGAAGTCTGCTAAACCTTGTTCATCAGGTATCGTGTTATACATTAGACCTGCTAAAACAGAGGGAGAGCATTGCTTATATAACAATAAAAAACCTAGCAATTTAGCTAGGTGTTCTTTATTTAATTCAGTATCAGCATCTTGCACTATTGCTTTACCTAGTTCAAATAATCTAGGTAGTAACTGATATTTATTAGATAATTGTTCTATACTTATTTCTATACTTATAAACATTTATAACCTTCTATGTATTTCTTAACTATTTCTTCTGTTGGTTCCTTAACATTAAATGTAGAACTACATTTATATTTAGGAAGATAAATATATTTTCTATTACTAAGAATAGAAGTGTAGTTAAAAGCAGGTTTATTATATATAACTGCTTCTACAGGAAATTCAGACATAGACTCATCATCATTAAAACATACTAAGCCTTCTCTATCTGTATATATTTTAAGATACTCATTCATTCTAAATATCCTAAGTGTAGGTAAACCTAATATAGATATATAAGTAACAAAATTATTATCTAAGCTAGGTATTCCTATGCTTTGTACTTTATAGCCGTATTCTACAATATATGCTTTAACAAGCATTTAACCCCTCCAGAAATGCTTTAACATTTTTCTCAGTTGGTTCATCAGGAAAATCAGTACTAAGTCCTAGGTGAGGAATATATATTCTCCATGTAGGTTTTTTAAATAAGACAGCACTAGGAACCAATGGAGCACTAACTTTAGAATATAAATATCCTTCTACAGTATCTGTAGTATATGTAAAGATATCTGCAGGTACTAATTGATATCCTGTGAATACATCATTTTCATCACTTAAATGGCATACTGTATATATTCCTGTTTGAATAGATAGAATACCTACATATATAACTTTACTTCCCCATTCTCGTACTCTACATGATACAAGCTTTTGAGGTTTAACATTTATTAAAGACACTTCATAGCTTCCCATAATTTAGTTACCTGTTCAGTACTACAATTAGTGCCTACATTTAATGGTTCTAATTTATTATTACAGTCATAGAGCCAACCATTAACATAAGCAAATTTAAGCGAATCTTTTTGTAAATATACATAACCATTTTTAGGTACTACTATATGTGTACCTACTCTTTCAGGCATACGTATGTTTAAATAACTATTAGTTATAATAATACAGGTCATGTATTTATTATTTTCTATAATTATATATGCGGGCATACGCTCCATAATTCTTGACATCTCCCTGTTTTATGTACTGCATAAGTTTTTCCATAAAATTTAACTTTATATGGATAGGAACTATCTCCAGTAAATTTTATAAGAGCAGGAGCATAACCTAATAGGTTTTCACGCTCATGCTCTGTAATACAATACTTTGTTTTACCTGTTTTAGGTGTTCTATATATACAAAAATAAAGATTAGATTTATGTAACCTAATCTTTATCCTTTCTATGAATGTTAGTCGAGACCTGTCTTTATGACCCCACCATGTTATAAAACAAGCTTCATACATACCACCACTCCATGGTAAGTACTATAATGATAGCTATAGCAATGATTGCTAAGCCTATATTTTCTTGGGTATCAATTTTCATTAATGTTTTCCTAAATCATAATCTTCTTTTTTAACTAAGGTTGTTTTAAGCTTTCCAAGACATAACAAAGATAATATTTTTCTTTGTAAGTCTTTTTCTGAAAGATTTTCTAAATATTTATATTGAGCATCTGTAAATTCAACGTTATAAATTTCAGTAAAGGTCCAATAATGTAATATAATTTGACTAGGTTTATCTAATTTAAAATAAATATAATTATCGCCTCTACCATCATTTAATGCTATTTCCATTTTTATTTCTCTCTTTAATGTGTATATTTTTCATAACAACCAATTTCTTTGACTAAAGTTGCTTTAAGTTTATTAGTAAATAACCAAGATAAAATTTCTTTAGTCAATCGTTTATCATCTAAACCTTTAAAATAGTTATAAAAAACATTAGATAATTCGATTTTATATATTTCAGTATACCAACCAAAATCTAGTGTAAGTGTACTTGGTTGTCCTAATTCAAAAATAATATAATCACCCGGTTTATTTAATAACAGCAGTATTCCTCCATTGGAATGTATCCTAAGGCTTTATAGTGTTCTACCTTTTGTAATAATTTATCTAATTGTGTAGAGGTAGCACACCATGTCAAACCTACTACATCTAGTTCTTTTTCAATAAAGTACTCTAATAGATTTATATCTCTAGGTACTTTAATCTTATAGAGACTACTTTCTATTTGTACAATTTCGTCTCTATCTTTTAAATAAACATCAATAATCATAAAGCTATACCATGTTTAGATAGGTATTTACCTATTTCGTAATAATCATCATCATATACATCTATATTTTTATATAATTTCTTAAAGCATCTTTTCAGACAGTCTTTATCTTCTTTATGGTTTTCATTCATATAAATTAGATATAGTCTTTTAGACACTTTATGTGTCCATAGAATCATATCTAATTCTGGACAATAAATTAAATGTCCTACTTCTTTAATAATCTCTTTCTTTGTTTGATTTACTTGGTTCTCAAAATGATTAATCATATTAATCATGATATTATCTAAATTATTCATTTGTATCTCCTGAACTATATCTTCAAAAAATAAAAGGGAGGATTTCTCCTCCCAATTAGATTAGAAGTATCTACGTAAAGGTAGCTTATTAGCAGGTTGTTCTGCTAATGGAGTGCTCTTACCTCTACGATAGATACTCTTACCCCAAGCTAAGTGCTGTCCCTCCTCAAGAGGAATACCATAGCTTTCAGCTACCTCATCTTCAATAGGAGCCTCTAAGGTAGTTTTACTTTCACCGGGTTGTAACTCCTGCATAATTGCAAGAGTTTCTTTATTATCTTGTCTAAGCAGGTTTCTTACCCTGCTTACTAACGAGGTACCGGTAATTTCACCGGTAACCTTTAATAATCCATCTAATGGCACACCATTTAGGTCAGGATTACTAAAAGTTTGAATAATAGCAATGTTATCGCCATCTCTCTCATATAAACATACAACTGAGTTCATCCAATACTCTGGAATAGTACGGTTAGCAGTTGAATTAGAAGAATTGTTAGTTGTAATAGCTGAATTATTAAACATAATAGAATTTCCTTAGTAAATAAACAAAACCCACAATTGGGCAAACAGGCTCTAAACAAATAGAACCCATAAAAGGCGAAGCCTTATATTAAAACGGGCGAAGCCCGCAAAATGTGTTGTGTAAACAAAAACAAACAACAAACTAAAATAAAAAAAGGAGCACAAAGGCTCCTTTTTAATTATTTGGAGGTTTTATCCTCCTTTTGCTAAAACTTTCATATTAAATCTCCTATAAAGAAAGTTATTAATAATCTATTGAAGGCGAAGCCTTCTATTAAGGTTTTATACCTAGTGTTAGTGTTTTTAAAAAAGAAAGGGTAGTTTCCTACCCTTACTTTATTAACCAAATAAATTAGCTAATTCACCTCGTAAAGAAGTGTATTTCACATGTTTTAACTGAGGTCTTGGTAAGACCTCATATTTAAAACATTTAGCTAATTTAGCTAATTGTTTATTATCTCCTCTGGCATAAATACCTTCAAAGATAATATGGTTTTCACAATTCAAATGTAAGCAAAGTCTTTCTTTTCTTACATATAAGAATTGTGTAAAAGGACCCTTCTTTGAAATTAACATTTCATGAATATGCGAATTAGATAACATAGCTATTCTCCTAAAAGTATAAACTTATTGAAAGCAAAGCTTTCTATTAAGTACTAACCTGTACTTTATGTACAGGTTAGTATGATGGCTTTATAGTAAATCTCCTGTTGTAAAGAAACGATTACGAAGCTCATACTTCGCTTCGCTCTTCATATAAAGCGAAGCTTTATATTAATTCGTCTATAAGACGTGTTAGTATTTCGGTAGTACTTCGGTATTACACTATAGAGACAGTGTTTCGTTAGTGTTTCGTGTTTGTGTTATTAAAATAAAAAGGGGACCGAAATCCCCTTTAGTATTATTGTTCATCTGTGTTATGTAACTCAGAATCAATCTGAGCTACCAAGTGAGCAGCTTTAGGACCTAAGTCCTCACTCAAATACTCATTTAAGCGAGCAGCGCTAACTACTAGACATCTAGCAGTTAGCTCAACTGCTGCCGCTGTATATCCTACAGCAGTGATGATTTTACCTGTTGAAGCTCTTAAAGAACTGAAAGACTTTTTAACAGCCAAGATAATCTCCTATAGCTGAAGAGGCAACATTACCTCATATAAGGCAAAGCCTTGTATAAAAGTGTCAGGTGTAGGTGTCATACATGGGGGGGGGATACCTTCAATAACCCCTTCACCTACCCCAATACACTACACTCATAATAATTTTTTATAAATCTTAATTGTGAATAATAATTTTTTGAAATTCCTAAATGCGTATAATATTTTATACACATTAATAAATGACTAATGAAGAACC
>ERZ1035032.432-NODE-432-length-34782-cov-34.907910_pt1 | contig 34782 bp, 46 predicted proteins | sample MGYA00520693_ERZ1035032 | MGnify/ENA primary metagenome ERZ1035032 (study PRJEB33766, sample SAMN09781740) | gut metagenome | biome: gut microbiome | host: Homo sapiens | place: Madagascar | study: EMG produced TPA metagenomics assembly of the PRJNA485056 data... | reverse complement strand
TTTATTGGAGATAATGCATTAAGAACATAACCGATCATTTCGCCAAATACGGCTTTGAGTGTTGACTCAGTTACATCTCTAATGTTCCCCCATAAATTAACATAAAAGTCGATAAGACTAAAAAACGTATCTTTTATGGTATTTACAGGATCATTGAATAAATTGGACAGCCAATTTTTCATACTGTTCCACGCATTTTTTATTGGAGATAATACGTCAAGGATATAATCAATCATTCCGCCAAAACAGGATTTGATAGCTGATTCAGTTACATCTACGATGTTTCCCCATAAATTCGCATAAACCCCAACAAGACTTAAAAACGTATCTTTAATGGTGTTTACAGGATCATTAAATAAATTGGACAGCCAGTTTTTAATACCATTCCAAGCTTTTTTTATTGGTGACAATGAACTTAAAATATAAGTGATCATCTTAGCAAAAAAGGCTTTAATTTTTGTGACTGTTGACATGGTAAAGCCAACAAAAGCATTCCATGCATCTTTGCACCATTTGCAGACAGTATCCCAATTCTTATAAAGAAAATAGACAGATGCAACAATAGCTGCAATCGCTGCAATAATGGCAGCTGCAATTAAGACAATAGGATTTGACCAAAGTGCAATATTAAACAGAGTTGTAGCTACTGTTACAGCTTTGATTGCTGTAGCTATCTTCAAGAATGCGCTAATAGTACCTATCAGAGCAACAACAAATTTACTTGCAAATATTGTGGATATAACAATCGCTACTGTTTTGACTCCACCAAGATAATTAAAAAGCTTTACCAGATTTTTGGTAAAAGTAACTGTTTGAGAAATTACCTGTTTAAAATCAATCTTTTTAATGCACTCAACAAAATCCTTAACTGATGATGCTATTTCTGTTGCGATCCATTCTCGATTGGTTGCAATCCACTCAGTCATAGATGCAATAACAGGCTCAACGTAAGGTATCAGCTTTAAGCCAATAGCCAGGCTAAAACCTGTAACAGCATCTTTTAAACGCTGAATTGTGTCGCCCATTGATTTTGCTTTTAAGGTATCTTCATCTGATACTACAATACCAAGATGTTTTGCCTCGTCTGCATAATCTTTAAGAGCCTGAGAACCATCCTGCAGCATTTGGATCAGTTCCTGTCCAGACTTGCCAAAAGTGGTTGTCGCAATATATGCCTTTTCAGAATTGTTTTTCTGACGTTTCATTGCATCGGCTAATTCTGGCATTAGTTCAGCTGTGGTCTTCATCTGACCATTTGCTTTTTTCATTGAAATGCCTAATTTTTTAAACATTTCAACTAAGGCTTTGTTCTTGCCCTGTGCTGCATTAGCTAAATTCTTATTAAAGATAACCATGCCCTGATCAAGAGCTTCTGTTGAAGAGCCAGCCATTTGGGCAGCATGTCTTAAAGTTTGAACAGCATCAGTGGTGGTACCAAGTTTTATTGCAGCATCTTTCACTGAAGAGCCATAATCAGTAAATGTACTAATTGAGCTCTTAACAGTTGCACTTACTGCAGTAAAAGCACCAGCAAGCGGTACAAGAGTTAATGCACCTAACTTTGAAGCATTAGATGCAAAAGCCTGTGATGCCTTTTCAAAGTTTTTAAAAGAACTCTTTAATTTTTTTAACTGTGGTGAAGCTTTATCACTTACAGTAAAAAGAGCCTTAAACTCTTTGATGTTTGCTGATGCCATTACTTATTCCCTTTGTGAATTAATCTCATCTGCAATACGATTCGACTGTAAAACCATTTCTTCAAACCGCTCAACATCAAGTTGTTCAATATCAAGCGGTGAAAGATGCCAGAAATACGCAGTCGAATAGATACAGTCAATAAATTGCTTTTCCGTTCTTGGGCTTAATCCCCACTTCCGAAAAAACCGGTTACAACACCTACTGCTGCAGTGAAATCAGGAATTGACATCTTATCTACAGCTGATGGAGGTATTGAAGCAAGAGTAGAAATATACTTTGCAACAATATCAGGATTAAATTTCAGATCGCCTTCTGAAGTAAAAAAGATGGGATAACCAATTCTGCGAATATCACCAACACTAGGCTTTCTGAACTCTAAAACAGATACTGTCTCAGTGCCCATCTCAATAGGCACTGATAATTTTAAGTTTTCTGCAACTGACTTCATTTAGTTCTCTCCTAACGCTGTAAGTGACCATCAAGGCCTGTAAACTCTAATGACACAGTACCGTCTGACGAATTAGCTACAACTTCACCTTCAAGCCATGCACCATTTAAGGTGTATACCCAACCATTGGCAAGCTCTGCAGTAATTGTCATATCATTGCCAGACAGTGCATCAATATCAAAGTCAGGCTCAAGAAATGCAGTACATTTAACATATGGAGCTATATTAGTCTCACTGTATCCTGCCACACCTGTAGAACCTACTTTCTTTTCTTTGGTTGTTTTTAATAAAGGTATTTCGACTGAACCTTCAACAGATAACTGAGCACCGTTAGCTTTAATGTAACAGGTGCCCGCAAATTTTTTACCCATTTAAAAAATCTCCTCTTAATCAGAATACTGTAAACGGAACTGAGCCTGTAACGCAAAAATGCGAAGCTGATTAACAAGATCAGGAGGCAACAGCACATCAAGACGGTTAACATCTGAAGCATTACGCTCTACAATCAGATTCTTAGCGAACAGTTCAGCATTCTCAACAAGGCCGTCACGTTCCATGGCTGAATACTGTGCAATCAGCTCTGAACGAATTACAGAAGGGGTAACAATAGCCTGTCCTGCGCCGTATCTGGTACCGTCATTTGCTAGCTTATGGCGTGCATATTTTGAGGTAATAACGCCCTTAAGACGGGTAATGATCTCTGCTAATGTATACAGAGTTGTGATATCAAGATATGAATTATCTGCATCACCGAACTTGTTAACCTGATATGTGGTGATTGCACGCTCAATCATTACAGTGCCTGACTGATAATAAATTGTTGCGATTCCATTATGGAGTAAAGTATTTTTATCATTAAAATTAAAACGCTTTTCCATACTTGGTTGCATTAAGCCGTTCAGTTCACCGGTTTGTACAGGACGGGCAGGATCATTAGTAATAAATCCGGCAATACGACCTAAAACAGCGCCTGTCACAATATATGCAGGTTCTGCATTCTTCTCTTCAATGCCGAATACTGTGGTATGCTGGTCATTGCGAGTATTACCAAAAGTAACTAAGCTTTCAGTATTACCTCTGAGGGTTGTAAACACATGACCATACTGCATTTTTGCATATGACCAACGTCCGGTGGAATCATTCATCTCGGTTTTTACAGCATCAAGCGCTGTAGCAGAATTATTTTCAATTCCAATAAACCAGAATGTTTCTGATGCAACAGCCTTAAAAGCTTCTTTATAATCAGGCTCACCAGAACCATTTTTCATATCATCGATAGTAAGAGTAATGCCTGCAAGATCAGATTCTCCACCAACGTCGCCCTGAAGGTTCTTATCCAATCTGATTTCATTTCCAGTAATGCCAGCTACTTTAGCTGTAATAGTGATTACACTATCTTCATCATTCTTTTCAGCTGTAACGGGTAAATCTTTATCTGCATTGATTGCCTGAGTTAATGCAGTTAGGACTTCATTTGCAGTTGTTCCTGCAGAACATGCAACTGATACGAGCTGAGAACCAATATACAGATAGACTGCTCCGCTCTCTGTTGCTGTTCCTTTAACGGTAATTGAGCCTGTTGATGCAGTAGCTGACTTAATGTCTACAGGTAAACACCATAATTCTCCTGTACCATTCTGATTACGGAATGCCTCTGCCATTAAAGCTAAAGGCGAACCACGACCAAACTTTGTTTTTGCCTGTTCAGTTGAGGTGATTAATGTAGGAACACCTGCTGTTGCAGTTCCAGAAGAAGCCATTGAACCGATTAAAAGGCTCTTCTTCTCTGCTGTTGCGGTATTTGCCATTGAATTGTCTACTTCTGCGTAGAACAAAGGAACACGCACGTTTGAAGGCACGTAATTGAATGAAATAGACATTATTGTCTTCTCCTTGGTTTAGTTACCATAAATCTTTATAAATAGTTTGATCTTGTGGCTCCGATTTAGCCTTACCTTCTGTAAGCCCTGTAAGTCTGAGTTTTGCATCTATATTTCCATCCGGCTTATCAGATTCAATTTTGTCTACATCAGCATAAAACTTGTCAAAATTGCCTAAATTCTCATGTTCTGTCTTAATATATGTATCATCCGTATCAAGCATGTACTCTACTGTGAACTCTAACTGTACACACCACATGGCGGGAGTGGATGATGTATCAATAACTCTGTAATTTGCGTATTCATATACACACTGAGGATCGCCATTAGGAGCCCAACCTAACAAAGCTTTGAAAACCTCATCTTTTAAATCTTCAATTTTGTCTGCGCCTTCCTGTCCTCGAACATCAAGACTAGGAACACATAGAACCACAGCTATAGTCGCTGTTATTAACTGTTTATATGAGTTTTCTGAACTCTGTAGGGTTTTAGGATCTTCTGACTGGGTAAATACATAAGCACATGGAAGTTTCTCAGGGTGAACAACTGACAGGCTGACCCATTGAAGTGCCCCATAGACACGTTTGCTAAGTGATGGGCATCGCTCTCTTAAAGCTTTGATAGTTGAGCTGACTCGCATCCTATTTTCTCCAAATTTTTATGCCCTCTGTCATAGCGCTGTCTATGATTTCTTTTATTTGTTTTTCGTTCTGGGTCGTTGCTGTTTCAATGAAGTTTTTTCTTGGTTTAAGTCGTCCGTCTTTTCGACCATAATTTAAAACCGCAGGATAAAAGAAACTGTCTTCAATCGTTGATACTTGTACACGTGACCACAGATGATCTTTTCTTTTAGAATTTTTAATACGGACATGACGTCGCATACGCCCTGTATTACGTCCAGGATATTCGCCAGCTTTTGAGGGGCCCTTTGCTGAAATCAGTTTTTTAGACTGCTGCTGTACGATTTTGGATGCCTTTTTGAGACCTGTCATTACGATTTTTCTGTCAAAATCCATGACATCAAGGCCTTTAGGCATTTTTACACCTACATGAAAGAACTCACCCATCTGCTAACCCCGCCATATTGTTAGCGTTTACAGTTTCGTTTTGAATTTCACCGAGTTCACGAGCTTCAACCATGGTAAAAAAGTTCTGACCATTGCACTGTGTTACCCTGATAGGAATATATGTAATATCGCCTTCTTTTATCAGAATACTTCGGCTTAAACTTCTTGCATCTGTCATTCCTTTAACAGAACGGAACCAGAAACGGTGTGTAGTTTTGTTCTCTGTCTGAATATTATTGAAATACATTGAGCCTGTAGGTTCAATTTTGCAGAACACTGTACATATAAGCTCATCAATACTCTCAACTTCATGACTGTTAACAGGATGATCAATTCGTGAATATATGCTGACTCTGTGCCTTAATTCTCCAGCGGTGGGAATTGATACGCTCATTACTCATCCTCTCGAATATATTTGATATAAGGGTCAAGAAGGTGCTTGTGAAAGGTACTATATGTAGCTTGTTCTGACAGCTCTCTGTGAGCGTATAAATCGCCTACAAGGCATAAAATAAACTGTTTAACAGTTAATGGGATGTCACCATTAGGCGATAAAGTTGACACAGCCTCATCATCGAATCTTTTAATAATTTCTCTCTGTAAAATCTGCTCTGCCTGTTCTGTAGCTACAATAATGTAATTACGAATAAGATCATCTTCAAATGTATCATCAACCCTTAACTGAGTTTTAGCCTCTTCAAGAGTGCATGGAGTCTGAGAGATATCAGTTATTGGGCTTGGAGTGTAAAGAGACATTATTAAAAAATCCTATAAAAAAGGGGGCATATGCCCCCAATGCTGACTACAAGCTAAATTATGCGGTTGCAGGAATAGCAAAATCACCACCGTTAATTGCCTGTGGCATCTCGTAAGCAACGCCTAAACGGCGCTCAACTCTGATAGTGATTAAGTTCTGAGTGAAGTTAACATTGTCTGAATCTGACATTGCAACGTTTAGAGCCTGTCTGTCGTATACAGTGGCACCTAAAGAGATGTTGCCTAAGATATACTTGCCGGCAGTTACAGATGCAGAAGTTACAACAGGAATACCCCATAATGACTTAGTGGCAACAGACTGAGGACCACCAAGGATGTAACGCTTCTGACCGTCTTTTAACATTGCAAGCTTTGTCCAATCAGATGGATTTAACAGGATCACTTCTGGAGTAATGTATCTACCCTCAAGCTCTGCCTTATTCTTTAATACGAAGTCAAACAGAGTTGAATCTGCTGCAAAATCTTTAGCTACAATCTGCTTGCCTGTTACAGGATCATTGTAATTACCAGCGTGGAGTAAACCTTCAAGTTCAGTTGAACCGCCTGTACCGGTAACGAGCTGAGAATCAACACGAGCCTGTAAACCGTACTGCATCTTCTGCTCAATATAAGCAGCCAAAGCTGGAGCGTCTGCTGCAAGCTGATTTGTGATTCTTGTCCAGTGGGCAATAGTTACAATCTTTGCAGTTGCAAGTGAAGTAGCCCCGAATACAGATTCAGGTTTATCATTCTTTTCAGCTACAAGTGCAGCATTGTTTGTAAATGAACCTTCCTTGACGTATTCAACTGAATTTGAAGTTACAGGCACATGAGGGAATAAGTTCTCAATAATCAATGGAGCTTCTGGAGAAACAACCATACCAGGCTTTCTGTAGGCTGGAATATTGCCATAATCTGAAGTTGCAGCATTAGTGTCAGCTTTCTTTTCAAAAGTAAATAATGCTTTTCGATTATTACTAAAATTCTCAAATGCTGCAGACTTTGTAAATGCCTGCCCTAGTGAAGGAGATGCTGTCTCTGCTGGAACTTCAACAGATTTCTGTGCTGTGTCTGCTAAGGCTTTTGCTAGCTTGACCTGTTCATCACCAATACGTTTAATCTCTGCCTCAATAGCTGATTTTGACGCTTTATTATCGGAGATTACATCCTCGATTTTTGCATCTATGGTCTCAAGACCCTTTAAAATATCGTTATTTTCCATTTTTTATTTCCTGTATTTCATGAAAATTGACTTGATACGTTCATCAATGTCATTGTCTACGTGATCGTGTGTTTCTCTGTCAGCATCACACTGATTTAGCACACGTTTGGCTACAGATATAATCTCTTTAGCCTTTGAGCGAGAAAAGCCAGCATCACGCAGACATTTCTCAAAACCTTTAATATCATTACAGTCATTAAAATCTGCTGACTTATAACTTGAAATTCTTGCATTGTCATCGGCAGGCAGATTTACAACTGAAATCTCATAAAGCCTGTCAATTGCCTTAATTAAGCAACCACTATACAAATCATCAGGATCTTTTTGTTCATAGCCTTCTTCGGAACATGAAAAGCAGATTGATAAACCGGTCAGCGAGCCAAACTTAATTGCGTCAAAAACTTCTTTTGCTTTAGCGTTATTTAAATTCAGCTGTCCTGTAACTTTTAAGCCTACATCATCAACTGACATCTCTGTCCATTTGCCAATAGGCACAGACATTGAATCATGACCATACAGCATTGTAGGTAAGTCGCCTTTTGTAATTACATGATCAAATGCTTTAGGCGCAATGGTATCGCCGTACGAATCAACACCATTGAATACTGAAGCATATCCTTCAATGATGCCTTCATCAGAGATTTCAAGTTGTGACTCTTTGGCACTCTTATTGAATTTCATTTATTTACTCCTTACTGTTTAGTAGGGTTTTCTGTAATTGGTGTCTGTGATACCTGAGACGCATCAGCCTGGCCTAACTGCTCAAGAGGAAATAAATTACTCTGAGCTGTCAAAGTATCACCGTCTTTAACAGGTGGTAAGCCTTCTTCAACGCGGACTTCATTACGTGTCTTCCAGCCGTTCTGTACTGCAGTTGCTGCAATGCGACTGCGAGCCTCATCATTAGCACGGTTAAGAAATGACAGACGGAATTTAACAGCATGGTTGTATCGTTCTTCAACACATGGAACACGCTTCATGATTGCCTGTTCAAGGCTTATAATCATGGGCAGAATGGTTGACTTGTAAAAGTTTGCCGTAACCTGTTCAATGTTTGACCCTGGTGCTCCACCGCTTGAATTGACAAGAGCAGATGGAACTCCAAACCAGCGACAGATTTCTTCGACACTGAATTTACGTGTATCTAATAATTGCTGTTCGGCAGGATTAAGGCTTAGTTGCTGAAAAGACATATCTGCAGGTAATACAGGTATCTTGTCATCATTCCTCATCTTTTGAAATTGATCGGCAATTTCACCTTTTTGTTTGTCGGTTAAAATCTTAGGAGTAGTCAGAATGCCACTCATTTTTCCTTTTTTGTTGAAAACTGATACAGCAGTTCTTTGAGCAAAGTTAGATTCAGCCAAAGAAATTTTCATAAAATCCAACTTCTTTAGACCGGTAATGCCGTTACCCATGCATTTCCAATGCAGTATGTCAGATGATTTATAGTCCTGATAATGGTCGTTCTTATCAAGATAACGATAAATTAACTGACCATTTGAAGGATCTCTGTAAATCTGCATCTGCTCTGAAGACAGAGGATATATGCCTTTTACTTGTCCTTTTTTGTCTCCTGTCCATCTGGAGATTAACGCATAAGCATTACCATGCAGACAGTAATTAACAACCATTGCAGAAAAGAACTCATACGGAGTCATATCAGCGTTTGGTGACTCTGACAGAATATAATTAAGATTGCATTTGGTATCAGCGTTCTTATTACCTTTACCGTCAACAATAAATACATCACAAGGCAGAGATGCAATAGTGTGACTTAAAAGATCAATACAAGCCCATACAGTAGGAATCTGTAGAGCCATATCCGGTGAATATGCATTTGTTCCTTCAACGATTGGCACCATAGGGCTGTTATTCTGCCAGCCTGAGTGATCGCCTGTAGTGCCACCCCAATTTGTCAACCATTTAAAAACATTCATATTTTTTACCTGTAAATCTAATAAGCTAAGTCGATATTTAAACTGCCTTCAAGATAATCTGTTGAAACCTGCATAAAAATAGCCTGTCGTAAAGCCATGATTAACGCTACAATGCCATCAATTTTGTTCTCTGGGTTTTCTTTTCTTGGATAAATATTATCTTTGGCATCTAAATGTGCGACTACGTTCGAGGCCATCCACTCAAGAACAGGATTTCCGTCAGTGTGTAACAGTTTTTGATAAATCAAAGCCTGCATTTCTTTCATAGCTTCGCTGAAGTTCTGAACGGTAGGCTTAATCTCAACCATGGTCAAACCTTCATTAGCAAGGTTAGAAGCTAACTGATATGCCTGCCAAGGATCAAAAGCTATTGCTAAAGTGTCATAATGCTGGGCATCTTCTTTGATATAATCTTGAATAAGCTCTAAATCATTAATAGAACCATCGGAGACATGGATTAAGTCCTGTTTAACCCAGCCTTGATATTGTGAATTTGTAGAACTGTTTATTCTATCTTCAGGTAGCCAGAACTCAGGAAAAACATAGAAGTGAACCTTGCCATCACTCTCTTCTCTCCAGAAAAGTCGCACTAAAGCTGTGATATCTGTTTTAGCTGCAAGGTCAAGGCCATAAATGCAGTGACATCCCTCAAAATCATCAAGAGTTACATCTGTTCTGATAGCTTTTCGCCATTTATTCATCTGCAGAAAAGCGGTGTCAGCGTTGCACCATATATCAAGGTGCTTTGTTTTGAAGTTATTTTCTGAGCTGGGATTCTCCATAGCTTTGCGCAAAGTCGATAATACCGCCTTGGGCATCACTGATATATTCCAGTTAGGATTAGCTTTTTGCAGTGAGCTTTCTTCTCTCCAGTCGTCGCCTTCATCAATCGTATAGATAATGCCGAAATGAGTATCATCTACAACGGAAGTATTTAACAATTTTTCAACGTACCGTCTTATCTCGTAGCAGATACCGTTAATCAGAAATCCTGCTGTGGTAATCATCCACATAATTGGCTGTGTACGCTTACCGATTGAAGTCTCGACAACGTCATACACTTCACGAGTTTTATGGGCATGAAGTTCGTCGATAATTGCACAATGGGTATTCAAACCGTCAAGGGTTTTACCGTCTGCTGACTTTGCTTCAAACTTTGAATTAGTACCAGGAATGACCATTGAATGAGCTAGAACATTCAATCCGTATGCTGCACGCAAATCAGGATTTTTACGAGCCATTGCCTGAGCATCATTAAAAACAATCTTTGCCTGATCGCGAGTTGTTGCAAATGAGTAACAGTCAGCACCCATTTCATTGTCAGCACACATCATGAATAAACCGATGCAGCTTAATAAAGTTGACTTGCCGTTACCTCTTGGGACTTCAATATATGCTCTCTGATAACGCCTGAGATTGTTATCATCAACCCAGCCGAATACTGTGGTAAGAATAAAGATCTGCCATGGCTCAAGTACTATCTTTTGACCAGCTTTTTCAGCTTTTACGTGACAGAGCATTTCAGAAAACCGACAAGGTCTTGATGCAAGATTTACATCAAAGTGATACTGCCAGCGTTTTCTTTTAAGATCGTTCTTCTGTCTCTTGCATGCCTCAATAACATAACGACAAGCAGGGATCTTCTTAGCCAGTACGTCGTTAATATAGCCATTAGCGATGGCGATATAATCACGTTTCTGCATAGCCTATAAATCAAGAAAGCTATTCTTGTTATCTGAATCTGACTTTGTTATAGATACTTTCGAGCGAGATGCAGGAGTAAAACCCAGCTCGGTCAGATAATTTTTTAAAATATATTTCAGCTCGTTTTGCTGTTTTAATACGGGGTTTACAACACGTTTGCCTGTTTTTTCGTCTGTAAGCATTAAACCTTCATGCTGAAGTATCGCTTCCAACTCAAGGATCTTAGATACAGTGTCAGCCCACATCGCAAAAACAGTGTAATCTAGGCTTGAAACCATTCCGTCCGGCATCTGTGATATTGCAAAATTCCAATGTTGCTTTGCTACATCATTAAGCCATGACGGAGCTGATACAACTTTGATGTCTGTCTGAGGTTTAGGCTCATTTAAGTTTGTTCGACAAGGCTGTAAGGTTCCCTGCAGTTTTTTAATTGCAGTTGGTTTTCTTGGTCTTGCCATTATTTTTTTACCTATCTTTATACACTTGAATAATTTTTCTATAAATCAACAAGTAAATTACTCCCATTTTGCACGCGTGTGTAAAGAACTAACGGGGCGGTTACATTCTTGTGTATGAACTTTTTTAACTCCCCCTACGGGTCTTGAGAAAGTTACTGTCTTCAATTGCTGTCTTTCTGCTGTGGCATTCATGACATAAAGCCTGTAAGTTCTTTAAATTCCAGAACTTATTCATGTCGCCTTTGTGAGGAACTATATGATCAACATCTGTAGCTGGTTTGATTCTGCCGTGTTTGAGACATTCAACGCATAGAGGATGCTCAGCAAGAAATGTCTTTCTGAACTTCTCCCATTTACTTGTATATCCTCTTTCTCTTGAAGTTCCTCGATGTTTATCAAACTCATTTGATACTTTTGTTTGATGTTCTCTACAGTATGCTGAACCTTGAACTGCATACTTTCTACAACCGGGATACTGACATGGTTTTAAAAATAAATTAGGCATATATTAAGAATTAGAAAGCACAGACAATCTGCGACAATCATCTGTGCTTTGGTCGTTTTATATACAAGGATTTGTTATGAATAATCAGCAAGAAGCCATTGCTAATGCAGTAAAAATCATTAAAAAGAATCTGCCTACTGAAGAATTTCTGAAAAACAATAAACTCTCAGAAGCCTTAAAGTCTATTTATAAATCTGTTGACTACATCAAGGGATATTTTGAAGCGCCAGCTTTTTCTATTTTTCAGTATGGTTTCAGATATTCTCCAGAACAGATTCAGAGAATGTGTAAAATTGTTCAAGGCTTTGACAAACTAAAGTCACTTGATACAAGGTGTCAAACCATATTCATGGTGTACTACAGAAATCAGCAAATTTCCGTATTAAACAATGTGCTTGCTAGTTATGCTGACAAGGATTTTGTTGAAATCCAGAATAATATTTCAGGACTACCTTTAACAGCAAAAGAAAAAAAAGAATTAGGGCTAATAAAAGACGAAAGCCGTAAATACTTTTATTATTCAACAATCATTTCTGTAGTTTTAGCGGTTGCCCCATTTGTTGGACCTAAAGCTTATGAATATGGCAAAAATTTTATATCCGGAACAAATTTTGTACAAGAGTATCAAGAACAACACCAAACAGAACAGTTACCGAAAAAAGACCAACTACCCATACAACGGAATAATAATCAGTCAGAGAAGACCAAGCAGAGTAAAGATTTGGAGAGCTTGCAACCAAAGCAACAGCAGGAAAAATAACTGATAAATATCTTAATATTTTTTTCATTTGCTTATGCTCCCATACCACTCAATCAGATTGTTGAGGTAAGTAGCGTTAATGTCGCAGTCTCTTGCCACAATCATCTGGTCATTAAGTAATTTCTGAAATGCTCTTTTGTCTTTTCCACTGCAGTCACATTTACCTTGTGATACTGAGGAGGAAGCTGAGGCATCTTTGGACAGTGCTGAGGTGTCGGAATCGGTGTACTCTGAGAACTGCAACTGCAGAGCATTAAGTTCATTGATAGCGCTAGCATAACGCTTTTCAAGATCATCCAGGTCTTCCTGCGTTTTTGCTGCATTGATTTGCGCTGTCTTCTGGTGCTCATGTTCAACCTCCAACTGTTGAATCAGATTAGCTCTTTCTTGATCCAGTGCATATTTTGCAACATTCAGACGTTCAATTTCTGCCTGATCGTCTCTTGTCGCATAACCGGCGATATAACCGACAGCAAAGGCGACTGCACCTAAAATCAGTGTATTCTTAATGGATAACATTGGGAGACTCCAGAAACGAAAAAAGCCCACATTTCTGTGAGCTTCTTTTGTGACATTTTTAGACTAAATCTTTAAGTCTATACCTGCATCATTTAAGACCTTCTGCGCTGAAAATCTTGATTTACAGGATTTATGCACTGTAAACAGAACATTGTTTTTAGGATTAAACCATCTTTCATGCGAGCCTTTTCCGGTTCTTGTAGGATAACAACCATTCTGCTTTAAAATCTCTACAAGGCGCTTGTAATAATCATGCTCTCCCATTTAATTCAACACCGGAACTCTCATTGATGCATGAACATTGGAAGTGTCGGATATGTAATCTTCAAGTAATAACTCAACACATTCCTGAATATTCTTTTTTAATTCTTCAAGAGTATCTGCATCAGTATTTATTCCTGGGAGATCTGACCACGCCACATAGTAACATTTAGCCTCAGCGTCATAACCTACACCGACTCTTAATCTTAATGTTACTCCTTGTTTTGCAAACCATTTCCAAAAAGGCTTACCTATTCGATACGAAAATGACATTGTTACACCTCAACAAGTTATTGCGTGTATATTATCATTTTAGAAGAAAAATAACTTAACGAATAAGTAAATTTTCTCAGATTGGAACCGGTCTGAGGAATTGAACCTCTTAGACTAAGAAAGAAATAATTTAGCTTCTGCTTTTCTGCGGAGTGTTAAACCTTTGACTTCTACGCCCCCAGCCTTGTTGATGTCAAGGAACTCATGAGCTGCGCCTTCAACGTCACCGGCCTTGAGTTTTGCCCACAGCTTGAATCTTACAAGTTTGAAAATTCCACCTGATAAATTGAACAAAAGAGAGCACAGCGCATCGAACTGACACTGTGTGACTTCAATCTCATCGGCATTTAGGGCTGAAATCAGCTGATGCTCAACCTGTCTTAGGTCTCGCTGTAACTGCTCATAAGCCCATTGTTCAGTACATTTCATGCCAGGCTTTACGTCTGGACCATGATGGCCGTAGCCAATAGTCCATCCTTTTTCGCTTGATACAGGCTTATATGCAGCAGTTCTTAAACCTTCAAAATTCATTATAAGAGCAATACCATGACTACTTACTTTCATCATCTGATTTACCCTCAACTTTCAAATTAATAACCTGTCTAATCTTTAAAGATATATAGTCACTGCCTAAAAAGCCTACGAATGTACCAATTGCAACACCTAACTCCAGAGGCCACTTAAAGTAATACTCTGAAATTAAGATAAGTGCAGATGAGAGCATAGAGCATGTCAGAGCTTCGCAAATCTTAGCCATGAATTTGCGCTTGGTAGAGCGTAAATATGCCATTACAAATGAGCAAGCTGTACCAATCATCAAATAAATGACTTCTGGGGTTAAATGTTTATACATAAGAAATAAAAAAAGCCCTCAATTTCTTGAGAGCTTTATTGTTGACAAATTAGGATAATCTATGAGGAAGAGGAAAGCACCGATGTTCAATACGTACTTTTTCACTCTAATTGTTTTATAGTATATTCTTAAAAAACGATCCATTAACGATCATTTTTCGATCATTTTTAAGCCATCATCTCAATCTGTCTTTTTACTTTTTCTTTGAATTTATCCTGTCTTTCAGTCGCCTTCTCTTTATCCTGAGTATATGAGTATGTCTTTGGTTCATTGATACTGCGATGCTCTACTCCTAAGCACCAGCGAACAGCCACCACAGGATCATGATGAGCACGTACATAATGCCTGCAGAGCCTTCTTACCTTCTGATATGAGATTTTTAACTTGCAACAGCATTCTTGAAGTGACCTGTACTCAACCCCCTGATATGTAAAGCTTCTCACTTACTCACCCCTCATTTGCTTTAATTTGTCTCTCATCCAGTCTCTTGAATCAAAGATCTTCTGATTGATCATTGCTATCGTCATGTACCTTACAACATTCCACGGATGGGTCTCAAAAACGCTCAATCTGCGATGTTTGGCTCGTTGGATGGATATACCCTTACAGAATGACCTGATATCTCCTGCATCCTGTCCTTTGTGGTAATACCAGTGAAAGAATCTGTACAGCCCAGGACGCTCTTTTTTAAATTCACAGGTAACTGCTGCTATGATCTCCGCACTCTCCTCAGTGATAGCAGCATAACCATGCTCTGTAGGAACAGTGCCAGCTGATGGACAGCCTCTGCTGATTCTTGTCCATACTCCATAAGAATCTAACAGACGCTCAAAAGCATAATCATCATCCAGTGCGTCAAGAATTTCTTTAGTCAGCATTTTCCAAACTCCAATCCTTCAAAGAATTATGCTCTGATACTGTCCAAACACCAACACGAATACCGGCTAATTTTTTGTTTGGTGACAAACGTCTGCAGATCAAAAACTCAATTAACGAATCATCATCATAAATACCTGCAAGCTTTAACACATCACATACAGGTTTGGCCATATTGTCTAAATCTCTCTTGCGCCTGTCAGGAAAAGTAATTTCCATATACACATAAACAGGCTCAGCATACGGCGCTTGAATTTCATTCTTAATCTTTCGTGCTTCAAGCTCCATCCATTCACGATACTTAGGTGAATCTTTAATACCAATAATTTTGCGTGTCATATTGATAACGTATGGTATGAGTCGTTGGTTAGCTGAAGGCGGTAAGGTCAAATCAATAAGCACCATAGTCCACACTGTCCTTAATCAGCTTGTATTTAGTAAAAATAGACTGAACTCCTTCACTGTATGAATAGCTTTGACCATAATTCTGCAGATAAGTTAACATCCAGTTTTTAAAATCAGCATAAAAGCTGTTAACCTGAATAGCATAAGCTCTTAATGTATCTTCGTTATAGCCCAAATCACGCATGTATTTGACAGTATTAACGAAACGTTCATCGACTTCTTTTTTCTTGTCTTCAGGAAGAACGTTATCAAACAACATTACTGCAGGAAGCAGATGCTCGTCCCCTGCAGCAATAATCATGTCATACAAATCGTATTCATACATGCTATCCATGTTGCATAACTCATCAAGGGCAATGAGGCTTTTCAACTTCTCGACTTCCTCATCCCATGCAAGAGGAATTGGCATGTATTTTTTAACAGCCATGCTTTTTAGAGTTGCAATGTACATGGTTGCAATATGCTGCAGTTCAAGATAATCAATTTCCGGCAGATCTTCAGGTCTGTAGTAAATCACAAACTTGGTGCCAGGATATTCAGAGTATAGAGTGCCAGGAATTGAATATGCACCAAATACTGTAGCTACGTCTGACTTTAACTCTAAAGCATATTTAACCAGAGCACCGTTTTTCTTTGGTACTAAAGGCTGAGGGCCTAAAACGCGAGGTAGTGGTTTGCCTTCAGGAATATTCTTTACTCTGAAAAAGATTTTTCCGCCTTTGCCACCACAAACAGTATAGAACTCAGGAAGAATTTTTTCTGAAGTTAGAAGGTTCATAAAGTTCTTCATAGTTACATCATCGTAAAAGTCACAGTCTAAAGCACATACATGGCTGTCACCCAAACGCAGATTGAGTGAATTACAACGACCGCTGTTTATATCTTCATGCGCCCATGTTAATAGCTGTTCTTTTGATGGTTCTTTCCATTTTCTGAGACTAGGAGCCTTAAAATGAGAAGGTATAACTGTCCATCCAATTGAAGCTAAACCATCAGCTGTTTTGTGGAGGGCAGAGGTAAGGTCACGCTCATTCATTGGCCTTTGCTTAGTGATAAGTTCCCCAGAGATTTCATCAATTCCAGGCTCATTGATCATGATGTCTTTCATATAAATCATTGCATTACCTCCTATCTCTGAAGCGGTATTTTGTGGATCAGATTTACATTGCTGGTATTTGGCTGCATTGAAACACCGCGGTTAATCAATACTGTAGGTTCAGTATTTTTGATGATATTAAAACCACCGCCAACAGTTCTGATTGCAGTAAATTCATTTTCACCAGCCTGACAGTAACGGCTTTTTGCAATATCAATCTGAAAGCGAGTTATATCTTTGGTGCCGTTATTTGTTTCAGGGATCATGATTAAAGACAGAGCTACATCATGAACAATACCTGAACCTCCGGCAATGTCATACATAGTTGGTTTGTTACTCGTCCCATTCTTTTTAGAAACAGGACGGCTTAACTGCACGAATGCAAGAGTTGCAAGATTGTTCTGTTCAGACAGCCTTACTAAGCGTTGCATCATTGCTTTATTGCGTTCCCACATTTCGCCCTTGTATTTCATCTCCAATATTTGGAAGTAATCAATAATTAAAAGATCAAGACCACCTGAATAAACCAGACGTTTAACCTCATTCTCAACGTCATAAATAGACATTCCACGACCAGCCATGATAGTTAAACCGCTCTTAGAGATGGTATCTTCAAAGGCTTTTAAGTTCTGCTCAACAGGATAGCCATTCATGATTTGTTTCTGAGTAATATTCTGGTCGGTGCACATCATACGAAATGAGATAGACTGCGCGCTCATTTCAGCTGAGAACATGGCAACCTTAAGACCAGCTAAAGCTGTACGTCTTGCAATTTCACAGCCTAACCAGGTCTTACCTGCACCTGAGTAAGCACATATAATGGAAGTTTCACCACGTCTAAAGCCGTTAAAGCGCTCATCAAAGGCTTTATACCCTGTTGTCACATACAGCTTTTTTCTTGTTGCTGGATTAGATAGTTCTGCAACTTCCTGAGAAGCAGCACGAGCAATTTCATTCTTTCTTAAAATGTCTTTTTTAAGCTCTAAACTGGTATCACGTTCAATTGAAGTTACAGCCTCTTTTAACTCTGCAATAGGCTTTTTAGCTCTGGCATCTTCAATAAGTTTTTGAGCGCGTTCAACGATGATAAGACGAACGCCAATATCACGCATATCCTTGTAATGCTTGATAACATCGTCATAAGAACATGCTGTTGAATTGCTGATGATCTTCTTGATGTCACTCTCTTTGATGCTCTCATCTTTTGCCCATGAGATAAAAGTTTTGTAGTCCCATTTATGGACATAGCAGAACTTTCTGACAGCCTCCACAATCTTTTGTTGTTCCTGAACAAAGAAATGGATATCAGAGCCTAAATCAGACAGGAAGATCTGACGTTCCTCGTCTTGAAAGGAATACAGCAAAGCACGTATAATATAAGAGCCTTCTGAGGCGCATTTATCATAGTCGCTTATGTCTTCTTCATTTCGTGGTTTAGTGACAGCAGAAGGCTCTTTTTTAATCTCAACGTTTTTAAGTTTCCCTGTTTCTGCTTTCTCTTCTTTTTGAATTACACGCTTATAGCCATTTGCTTGTGCTGCAGTAATAATCGCACCAATACCAGCAATATGATTACTCTTAAAAAACTCATTTCTCTCATGCTTTTCGTCTTCCTTTTTGCGGTTAGACGCATGAGATGCCCATGCCTGAGCAATCTTAAAAACAGCTTCGTTGTTAGGGTAATCTTTACCCAGAGCATTAAACACCATTACCCATGTATCACGGTTATTGGCATCAAGGTGCTCCAAGATCACTTCCAACTCATCATTGGAAGGTAAACTAATCGAAGAAGGCATCAAACATCACCTCTTTACCATATAATTCTTTGTGTAGCGGTTTAATTCCCAAAGCTATTTCCTGAGCTTCTTTGTTTAAACATTGAGGATCAGTTGACCACGCATCAAACCACTGCTGACCCCAGTCAAACGCTCTTTCTTCATCAGTAGGAAAATCGCGGTTAGAGTCATAAGGTGTATAGACGTCTTCGCAATCACCTTTTATAACCTCGTACATGAGACGGTAAATATACCTTCCAAAATTCATATCATGCTTAACAGCACTAAAATACTGAGGGTAGTCGCTGAATAAAACTTCAAGCACTTTAGAAGGGCTGGTACGCTGTTTAATGATTTTCTTTATAGCAGGGAAAACAACATTCTCACCAAGATACTGCTCAACATAATCAATAACTCTAGGTTTAAAGCCTTTAAAGTCATTAGGAACAGCAATATTCAGAAATTTACCTAATGGCGCCTTCTTAGGGTTCCAGCGTTTAAGTAGTGACTCAGCATAAATAGGAAAACACTCATCGCCATACTTACCCATAAGACACAGCTCTCCTAAGTACGTGATATTAGTAGCCATCCATTGAGCCAGGTTATAACCTTCAGGATCTAAAGGCTCTTGAGTAAAGAGACAGTTACCCTCACTATCAACAGCCTCTTTAGGGTCATAGTTGAAAGGTATATATGAATCCAGTTGATTACCAGTTGCAGGATCATGCATAAAGATTTTTGAAATTGATCCTTCAGATAGATCATTTAAAATTTTTTTATAAATACTCTCCCTATATATATCTATCTCTTCTTTCTTATATTCATACTTATGTGTACACGTTTCGTTACCACTTCTAGTAACGTTTTGTTCCCTCTCTGGTAACGTTTCGTTACCGCTCTTGTTTTTATCTGTACACGTTTCGTTACCACTTCTGGTAATGTTTCGTTCATACTCTGTATACGTTTCGTTACCACTTCTAGTAACGTTTCGTTCACAGTTGCTTACGCAATTTGAATTATCAGAGTTTTCTGTGTTTAATTCTGAAGAAGCCTTTAATTCATCTATTGTAAATAGGATATTGATTACTCTTCTCGCGCCTTTTTTTAAATCAACTTTTATCAAATTCAGATCTTCTAGTTCCTTAAAAGCTCTAATTATCTGAGGTTTGCTAAAACCAACTTCATACTTGAGAAGAGAATTAGAGATCCTTACTTGCTTATTCTCACAACGTTTGGATAGACCAATAATCCTAGAAAGAATGTATTTAGATGTTAATTTCATTTTTCTGTATTCAGGCTTTAGATGCGCTGTTGGAATAAATACAGGATAAACTTCATCATTCATATAGAAGTCCTTACTTAACAAGATCTTCAGGAATATTTTTCCAGCACTTCAAACGAGGAAAGCGTAGACGTAAGTATTTTGCCCACGGCATAGGTATGCCACGGTTAAGCCATTGCGAGATAGCACTAAGACCTACATTACATGTATCAGCTAATTTCTTTCTACCAATTTCTTCAATTACTATCCTTGAATAATCAATAGAAATTTTTGAATTTATCATTTTATATACCTTAATCAAAACTGTATTTCTATAAATAATGATTTTACAGTTGTTAATTTTTTAAAACAAGTAAAAATATAATAAAATTTAACAAAAGTGAAATTAAGATTGACCGATATAAACAAAAGAAAAAACTGTATATAGGAGATTAAAATTATGTCTCAACTAAAAGATAGATTAGCTGAAGCTTTATCGTATGCTAATTTAAACGCTAAAGAACTAGCAGATATAGCAAAGATTTCTCCTGCAACCCTCAGTCATTACAAAAATGGCAGATCAACTAAATTATCAGCAGAAATTGCCCAAAAGATTGCAGACGCTCTTGGTGTAAACGTCGAATGGCTTGTCACAGGCGAAGGCAATATGATTAAGCCTAACATTATTTCTTTAGATAACGCAGATTCAGATAAGCTTCCTGCAGGCTTCGTTCAAATCCCTGAATATAAGATCTGCTTTGGTGCTGGTGAGGCTGAAGAACCAACTTACGAAGAGATACAAGACTGTGTACCTGCCTATTTTAGATCTACATTCTTTTCTGATAGAGGCATAAATCCTAAGAACTGTAAGAGATTTAAAGTTATTGGCGATTCTATGATCCCTCTTATCAATGATGGCGATTACATCACTGTAGACTGCACACCTAAAGATTATATTGAGAACAACCAAATCTATGCTCTCGTATTTGATCATTCTCTAAGAATCAAAAGACTGATTAAATCATTCAAAAGCCTTACTATACGTTCAGATAATCCAATATATTCTGATGAAGTGCTAACTTTAGAAGAAGCAGCACAAATGATTCACATCATTGGAAAAGTAATAGAACGCTCAGGCTCTGTATAAAGCAATCCATTAAGCTATTTAAGAAGGTTGTTACTTAGGTGACAACCTTTTTTTTATTCTCACTCCTTCTTTCTCCTATCTAAAAAAAATCAAAATTTTTGTAAACAAAATTAAAAGAAATTTCAAAAACATAGCATTTATTCATTTTACAACTGTTAATTTTTAATTGATATTTGCAAATACAACTGTAAAATACGAATATATAGTTTGAAACAATGAATTAAACTTTATTAAATAATAATTAACATTTGGGAGATAACACCATGAAGGAGTTTTCAGTTTTAAGAGCGCACCTTTTAGGCTTTGCGATTGCCCTGTTTGTTGTTCTTGCATTTTTTGGAGCTGAAAACTTTTTTGCTCTGATTGATGGTTTGCTTTTTTAAGGAGATTTTTCAGTGATTGATTTTAACGAATTTGCTTTAACACCTGATGATTTGAATTTGCATCATGAACGTGTGGCACGTATTGAAGCATCAATTAAGCCAGGTATGACACCTTATCAGCTGTGGCAGTATCGCAGACAGGAATCACTTGGTGGTTCTGATATTGGCACTCTCATGGGGTTAAACAAGTACACAACTCCTCATCAGTTATGGCTTGAAAAGACAGGTCGTGTACAGCCATGGAGTGGTAATGCTGCTACTCACTGGGGACAGATTTTAGAGCCAGTAATTGCTAAAGAGTATGAGGAAGTTTCTGGACAGAAACTGGTTCTATGTGATGGATTGCAGATATCTCAAATTCCTTATCTAGTAGGTTCACCTGACCGCATTGTGCTTGATCCTGCAGATCAGACTAAAGCTGTAGCTATCTGGGAAGGTAAGACTACTAGAGGCAACACCGCAACTGATGATATTGACGAAGACGGTCGTGCAATCATGCTGTGGGGCAAAGGTGATGTCTATGACGAGGCTCATAACCTCGTACAGGCTGATAGTCAAATCCCTGACTCATACCTGTTACAAGTTCACACTTACATGCTTTTAACTGGAATTTATACAACAAAACTAAGCTGCTTACTTTCTACCTCAGATTTTAGAACCTACACAATTGATTTTGATGAAGAGCTGGCACTTGAAATTTTAAGACAGGCTCGAGAGTGGTGGGTAAGACACATCTTACATGATGAAGAGCCTATGCGTACTGAGCGCGACTTAAAGCATATTCAGCAGGAGCCTACTAAGGTTGTTGCCTCAGATGACATTAAACAGAAACTGATTCAGTTTGATGCTTTAAAGAAAGACGCCAAAGCATTGGATACAAAGATCCAGTCATTAAAAGACGAGATCATCAACTTCGTAGGTACCAATGAAACCATTGTAGACAAAGACATGAAAGTTCTTTGTTCATACAAGTATCAGCATGGCAGAACTTATATCAATAAAGACAAGTTAATGCTTATCAATCCTGATGCATATCAGCAGTGCTTAGCTGAGTACCAGGGCACAAGAGTTTTACGTTTATCAAAAGCTAAGAAATAAGGGAAAAATATGTTTACTAATTTTGCTACAGGCGCTCAGCCAATTAACCATCAGCCAAATGAAATGGCAAATTATGGACAGACTAACAACGCATTTCAGCCACAGCTACAGGCACAACCTCAACCACAGGTTAAGCCACAGATACAGGCACAACCTCAGATTGTGTCTGATGAGGAAAAGAAGTTAGATCTTCAATCTCCTTTTGCCAAAGTTAAGAGTGGTTTTGCTTTTAACTCTAAAGCAAATAAGCCTGAGACTGACAACATTGATATGACCTCAGCATCAAACGGCTTTACCAAGCTACCAACTGACTTTGAAGGTGCTCGTGAGTATGCAAAGTACATTTCAAGCTCTCAGTTAGTTCCTGCTGCTATGCGTTCAACTCCTGATTGTGACCGCTCTGCAGATACTTTCTTAATTATCCAAAAAGGCAATCGTCTAGGTTTGCTTCCAGCTGATGCTCTACAGATGATTTACATCTTAGGTGGTCGCACTTCAATGAGCGTTAAGGCTAAAGCCGGTATCTGCAGAAAGTATGGCACATGGACAACTACCTTTGACGGATTGAATGCTACAGCTAAAGTTGAAGGCTATCGCTTTGACCGTCCTAATCAGAAAGAGTCATTTACCTACACAGGTACAGATGCTGCTATCGCGGGTCGCATGGAAAAGGATGCTAATGGTCAGTGGGTTGGTACTCAAGCCACCTGGAAAACAATGTGGCCTGATATGTTACGCGCCCGCGCCCTGTCTCATTTCTTAGATCAGGTTTTTCCTGACGTTGTTGGTGGCTTTGTTGATGAGACATACGACCTTGATATTGAGAATGATACCAAGACAGCAACTGACAATAAAGAAAAGGCAGAACAGCTAATCAAGAAGGCACGTTCAAAGAAGTCTACAGCTCAAACAGCTTCTAAAGAGATGCCTTCTCTAGTGATTAAACACGAAGAACCAAAGGTTACTGCAGTGCAAGATCCTGACACTGTAGCGCCTAAAGGTGACAGCCCATTCTAATCGTATTTTAACTTTTAATTTTAAAGAAGGAACTAAAAATGAATTTAGGCTCAACTCAAAATCTACAGGTCCAGAATCCAACAGAGGTATTTGACACCTTAAAAGGCTTACCTTTCGTATCTAACTCAGGCATCTATGACGGCACTATCGTCACCGCTTTAGCTGGTACCAAACGTATTAATAGCGTTGAACAGCCATGTGCTCGCGTTGGTTTCAGAGTAGCAACTCAGGAAGGTGAGGCTCAGCTTTGGATCTCTTTAGATCTAAGTGGTGACTATGCATACCACTTGCAGCATTTAGCAATTCTTTGCAACTGCATTGACCAGCAAGGCAACCTTGTGATCAACGAGCATCAGGAACAGAAGAAGGATGGCACTGTAATGATTGTATACCCTGACTTGGTTGGTAAGAAGCTTAAAGTTGCTGTACGCAGAACCGGTGAGGCAGATTCAGGTCAGCCATATATCAACTTAGCAGCGCTTTTATCTGTAGATGGTCGTACTGCTGTAGAGCTTATCAACAATCAGCCTGCATCATGGATCGCGACCAATCAGAAACGCTTAATGCCTGAAGGTTACCCTCTATTCCACGCAAAGCCTAAAGAGACAGCGCCAAAGACAGCTACTGCTGGATACGGTCAGCAAGCTCAACAGCCATACGGTCAGTCACAGCCTCAGCAGGTGTATGGACAAGCTCCACAGCAACCAGTATCAGGTTACGGCTACGGCGCATAGGAGTGAGTGATGAATAAGCCATTCTGCATTTATGGGGTGGCTTATCGCTCTAAAGCTGAATTTTGGAAAAGTTTGGGGTACGCATTCAGAACCTTCAACGAAAAGGAAACTACAGAATGGGTAACCCAAAAATTGAGAGACAAAACAAAAGAAGAAATTCATGCTTTTTTAAGCGATAAGCTCAACAAGTTTTTGAAAAAAGAACGCAAAGGGACTATTTGGAATGTTTAAACCTAGATGGTATCAGCAAGAAGCATGCGATGCATTTTGGCAGTTTGTAGAAACTAACCATGATGCAAGTCGTAACCCTGTATTAGTTCTACCTACAGGCACCGGTAAGAGCGTGATCATTGCTTACATCATTCAGCATGCTGTAAAGACATGGGACAACATCAGAGTTCTGATGCTTACTCATGTTGGTGAGCTTGTTAAACAGAACGCAGGCAAGTTAAGTTCTATCTGGCCTGAAGCTGATATTGGCATCTGCAGTGCAACTCTAGGTCATAAAGATACTGAGAACTCAATCATCTTCGGTAACGTGCAGTCTGTAGCACCGCTGTTAAAGCGTGATGCTAATGCTTTTGGCATGCGCAATCTGATTGTGATTGATGAGTGTCACATGCTGTCTGAAGATGAAAACTCACAGTACAGACAGGTGATTGCAGCTCTGAAGAAGTTAAGACCTCAGATGAGAGTTTTAGGTCTGTCAGCAACTCCTTATCGTATGAAGGGCGGTTATCTGACAGAGCAAAAGAACGCTGTCTTCACTGACATTGTTTATGACCTTAACTCACAGTTTGAACGCCTAATTAAAGAAGGTTACTTAGCACCAGTAACAACATTGAAGACTAAGCCTCATGTTGATCTTACAGGTGTTGGTACCAGAGCCGGCGATTACAAACTCGATGAGCTTCAAAAAGCTTGTGGCGATGATGCCATGCTGAAAAATTCTTTAGTCGAGGTAGTTAAGAGATCTTCAGGTCGTAGGGCATGGATTGTGTTTATCGCAGGTATTGAAAACTGCAACAAATGCGCTCAGCTGTTAAGAGAGATGAGTGTCAGCGCTTATGCTGTTAACTCCTCATTCTCAGCTGATGAGAATGAGACAAAGATTGAAGCTTTCAGAAAAGGTGAAATCAGATGTCTTGTATCTGCAGATCAATTAACTACAGGTTTTGATGTTCCTCAAGTTGATTTGATTGCAATGCTGCGTCCTACCAAATCACCTGGTCTTTATGTACAGATGATTGGTCGTGGTCTACGCCCTGCAGAGGGTAAAACAGATTGCCTTGTTCTCGACTTTGCTAGAAACATCGAGCGTCTTGGTCCTATTAACAACCCATTTATTCGCGCTCGTACTGAGAAGAAAGCATCGAGCAAACAACAGGCACCTGTTAGATCATGTCCTGGCTGTCAGGCTTATATTCCTGTTCAGGCTACAGTGTGCCCTCATTGCGGTCAGAAGATTGAGAGAAATCTTGAGCTTGAGCTTAAAGCTGGTGTGTTAATTGAGCGAACTTTTGGACATCAGCCAAAGCCTGGCAGAAAGATAGCTACAGTTATCTCAGTTGACTATACCGAGTATAAAAGCGTTTCAGGCAATGTGTCTTTTTGCGCTGTTTATACCTGCATCGTGGGAGGAAAGAAAAGAACTATTAAGAAGTGGTTAGCTTTCAACCAAAAGAAAACTTCTATTGGATATCTGGAAGCAACTAAATCATGGAGAGAGTTAAGCAGCTATCCATACAAACTTGTACCACTGTCAGTAGAAGAAGCTATGCAAAGAACCAGTGAATTAAAAACCCCACTAGGTTTGGAATTTATTCCCAGAAACTTCTACTTTGGCAGCAAATTTGACGAAGTTACAGAGTTTTTATTTAACGAAGAAAACGACTCAGCAAGGAGTGCATAAATGATTATTACACCACAAGAAATTAAAGCAATATTAGCTTTTACTTCAAGCAATAAAAAAGATGCTGAATTTTTAAAGACTGTTTATGTTGACCGCAAAAACTCAAAGCTTATTGCTACAGACAGCTACAGTCTATTGGTTATTAAGTCAAAGGATGAGGAAGATATTAAGTCTGTAGATCAGAACGCTCTTTCTTACTATATCAATAAATCAACATTCAAGTTCTGTGGAGCCAATGAGGCACCTCTACACATTGATTTAAACACAGGTAAAGTGTCTGATAGCATCACAGGCTTTACTATTAACTCAATCAACATTAAAGGTCGTGATACTTATGATGACTACCCAGTAGATCTTGACCGTATCTTTTCGCGCTCAGACATCATGGCTACCAACTGCATTTATTCATTAGATGGCTTTGAGAAGATACGTAAGTTAATCAGTCTTTACTCACCAAATTCAGAACTCTTTTTAACTTTGAAATCTCGTAATACTGATTTTATCAGCTTTGAGATTGAATCAAACAGAGCACTCATTCAATTTGCTGTTGCAGCACAATATGCTCAAGGAGCTAACCTACTTTACCCTAAAGAAGGATCAGAGCTGTAGGAGAACATAATGGAAGAACTAGCACTTGTAACACGAAAGGATGTAATGACCACACTGGGCTTTAGTTCATTACACGGTTTCACTAACTATCTGAAGAAACACCCTGACTTTCCAAAGCCTGTAGACAGAGACAGCTCTTTCTCAGGACGTGTTTGTTACTTCAAGAAAGAAGTTGAAGAGTACTTAAAAAACGCTTTGCAGCGCAAGGAATTTTCTCATGCTTAACGTCTTTGGTTTAAAAATCTCATCCTCTGAAGGAATAAGAGAAGGCTTAGATTTAAAGGGCAGTAAGTGGTGTGAGAAGGTTGGTATCAAAGATTTATTGAGAATGGCTTTTCCCGATTTTGACGCTAATCAAATTAAAAAGGTGCTGCTGTCTTTTATTGATACAGGTAAATTCGGCATTCCACCAGCACCGCCAAAAGCTATTTATGAAAATTATTGTGCTGAGTTTGGCTGCTCTTTTCCTTTTGACGTTAATGGTCAAGTTTTAAGCGTAAAGAAGCCAGTAGCACAACAACAGAAACAACAACTACAGGTAGAAACTATGAACACTCAACAGAATGAAGAATACAGTCAGATTAAGAATGCGCTCTTAAATGAGATTGCCATTATTCAGGACACCAAGAACTACACCAATGATAATGGCGAGATTGATACGCAAAAAGCAGACATGCTGTTTAAGCGTGCTGAGGCTGTCAACAATATTGCTTCCTCATTAAATGACATGCGCAAAACTGAGATTGAGTCTAAGAGAGTACAGCTTGATGCTGTTAAGACAGCTCTATCTAATGGCTATGAAGTAAAAGTAAACGGTAATTTACTGGGAGTTGAAATTGGGTACAACAGGTAAGAAATGGACACGTAAAGATCGCAAGTGGACGGAAGAAATTATGGAGTTTGTGAAGTCTGTCTGCCCTTTACGTGAGCATGGATTTAATTCAAGACGAGAGCTTGCTGAAGAAATCAATAGAAGATTTGGCAGAGAGTTTTCTATTGTAGCTCTGTGCACTCACTGCTATGAAAACGGCATTCAGCTAGGTTTGTATTATAGCAATTCAGATGTGCCACGTGGAGAAAAACACTGGAGATACAGACCTGTTGGTTCTTTTCAAATTAAGAAAGGCTATTTAAGGATCAAGGTAGCAGAACCTAACAAATGGATGCAGTATCAGCGTTATGTTTGGGAACAGCATCACCCAGGTCAGAGCGCTGAAGGTAAGACAATTATTTTTATGGATGGTGATAAATGCAATTTTGAGCCTGACAATCTGGAGTGTGTAGAGCGTGGCGACTTATCTGTAATGTCATCACTGGGTTGTTCAAGTGATTGCACTCGAGAAGAGAGAGAAATCTTTCTTTTAAGAGCTAGATTGCTTCGTGCCAAGACTAAGCTGCTAGGTACCAAGGAAGTTATGAGACGACACAGCAAAATGAGCTATGAACGTAGAAAAAATGATCCTGAAGTTAAAGCCAAAAGAGCTGCATATGCAAAACAGAGAATGGCAGAAATTATGGCTGATCCTGTCAAACATCAGGAATTTTTAGATAAGCAGAGAGCGTACAGAGAGAAGAATAGAGAACGTATCAATCAATGGACAAGAAATAGAAGGGAGAAATTACAACATGCAAATTAAATATGAATTAGATGAAGGTGCCTACACTCCAATGCGAGCACATGACGCAGATGCAGGCTTTGATCTTGCCTGTAAAGAAGATCAGGTTTTAGAGCCTAATGTAGCTAACACCATTGATACAGGTGTACATGTGTTAATTCCTGAGGGTTTTGTGGGGCTTGTATGTCCACGCTCATCATTCAATATAAAAGGTATTGGTACACCTATTGGCGTTGTTGATGCAGGCTACACAGGTTCAATCAGAGTTGTTTTAGAGCCTTTTAATTTAACAAAAATTTTTAGGGGCAACAGAGTGGCACAATTAGTGATCCTTCCCCTTCCACAGGTTAAGTTAGTGCCTGGTGAAGTTATTGGGGCTAAGACAGAACGCAGTGCAAATGGTTTTGGCAGTAGTGGAGTGTAAATATGAATATTGATGAATTTGCGTTGAAAGGTGAAACATTTAAGCCATTAGCCGCTCCCTTTGAAAAATATCTTGTCAGCGATTATGGCAGGGTTTGGAACTCAAAAACCAAGAAACCTGTAGCTTTAAGCAAATGCTATTTTTCAAATCACAGATCAAGAGGTTACCTGGCATGTATGCTGTATTCAGGAGGGGCTCAAAAACATGTATTTGTACATAGGTTAGTAGCCTCCGTATTTTGCGAGAATCCGGATCCAGAGACACACACAATTGTTGATCATATTGATAATGATCCTAGAAACAATCTTGCAAGTAATCTGCGCTGGGTAACACCTCGTATCAATACCACAGAAGCTTTTAGTAACGAGTTACAGAAATACACAAGATGGCTGATTCAAAAGACACAGGAAGGAACTTTGATAATTTAAGTGTTAGTTTGAAATAGGAGGGTTTAAAAACATGGTTGATTCATGGTCATTAAAAGATGCTCGAAAACAACATCAGGAACAAGGCATCTTTCATACTTCAACTGCACTGGCTCTTAAAATAAAAGAGCTGCTGAACTTAGACAATAACACAGAAGTTTATGATCCAACGGTGGGCAGCGGTTCCCTTCTGGCCGTCTTTGATGATAGCGTAAAAAAGTATGGGCAAGAACTTGATGAACAGATGTGCGAGTTTTGTCGCAGACATCTTGTTAACTGTGAGATTGTTCAGGGGGATACTCTGAAAGATCCTGCATTTAAAGATCATAAGTTTATGGCTATAGTTGCAAATCCCCCATACTCTGTTAAATGGGAACCTTCAGACACAGACGAAAGATTTAGTGTTGCGCCAGCAATACCACCAAAAGCAACTGCAGATTATGCTTTTATCCTGCATTGTCTTCACTATCTTGCAGATACAGGCAGAGCTGTTATTTTGCTACCTCCAGGCATTCTCTTTCGTGGTAATGCTGAAGGCAAAATCAGAAAGTGGCTTATTCAAAAAAATTGGATTGAAAAGATTGTAGCCTTTGCTCCAAAAGCTTTTGATGATACAGCGATCGCAACTGTAGCTGTAGTTTTCTCTAAAAATAAAACTACTACAGATGTTGTCTTCGAGGATACAACTATCGGCAAGGGCCGAGTTGTTCCCTTGTCTGAAATTGAAAAGAATGACTTTGATTTATCAATTCATCGTTATGTTTTTAATGAGATAAAAGAAGAGGCTCCTGATGTTATAAAAAACTTCATTGCATTCAGAGAAACTGCCATTGAATCACTAAAAAACATCTTGGATATTGAATGGATGCTTCACACTAAAGTAGCTCCTACAGTAAGTAAGTATGATGAGTTTATCGCAAAGCTTGAAGAGGTAATTAATGCTGCTAAAAGTAAACGTAACGGAAGTGATGGAGTTTCACAAGGGTAAAAACTATAAACTTGTAGAGAAAGGTACAGTGCCCATTTACAACATTGGAAACATACCCGGTTACACAGATAAAAGCATTTGCGATAAGCCTTGTGTTGCTTTAGGTGTAGCTGGAACTATCGGGAAACCTAGAAAGTACACTCCACCTTATTGGATCACAGGAACACAGATTTATGTAACAGCAAAGGAAGGTTATGACATAGATTTTATATACATGCTCTTATGGGAACAGCAATGGCAGAAGTACACAAACCGTTTCGCCATTCCTCCAAAATTCGACATGGAAATGTTTTTGAACGAGGATGTTGAAGTCCCAGCAATGGCAGATGAGAGAACAGATTTAGGTTATATTTTTATTCGTTTTTTAAAAGAAATTGAACTAACGAAGAAACTGATAGAAATGCATAATCAGATGAAAAAAGATATGTTCTATTTAATGTTTGGCGATTTAAGGTTAGCTGTGAGCGAAAACGAAAAAGCCAGACTGTGCTATCAGATTAAATAGCAACAATTTTCCTCCTAATTCTTTGATTATATATTGCAATATTTAATCAATACGTCGATACTATTGCTTGCATACGTGACGATTTTGGTAATTGTTTTGTTAGTGAAAAAAGTTTTAATGAGGGTAATAGTTTTCCATTCTTTGTACCCTTAAAAGCAGTAAAAGAAGACAAGCCAAAAGAAAAGAAGTACCGCCCCTTTAAAACTATGCAAGAGCTTACAGAAGTCGTGCGTGGCAAAGATTGGGAAATGAACTCTATTACAACAGGCGATGAATTGATGATTAGAAGTAAAGGGTGTGAAGATCGACATCGCCGAGTTTTAATTACAGATTTAACTTTAGATAATAATTGCAATTTACTTTTTATGAATAATGAAACTATGAAAGTATGGCTTGATAATTACGAAGTGATGAGCAGTAGTGCTTGTGATTGGGTTCCTTTTGGGGTTGAAATTGAAGGCGATTAATTTAAAAGCATTATTTGCTGCAATACTTTTTGTTGGCGTAGTAGGAGGTTTTACAGTTTATTTTGCTGTTAGCACATATAGCACTGGCGCAACCTTAAAAGAAAGGTCAGAAGTATATCAATACAAAATTATTGAACAACATCTTGTAAATATCGAGCAGTTGTTAAAAGAGATTAAGGAAGGTAAATGATTATAGAAAACCTGTTAAAGAACTTCATTAACAAAGAAATTGAAGTTGAAGCACCAAATGGCAGAGGCATGGTTAAATGCGTACTGTTAGATTTTGATGAAAATGGAGTTCTTTTATATTGTGACAACACAAACATCACATCTTACTATCCATTTTCAAGCGGTATTGCGATTGGAATAGAAGGTAGGATCGAGCTTTAGAATTTCAACATTTTTGACCTTTCACCAAAATCTGCGCTATACTATAAATGTAGCTACAAGCTACCGTGCCTCAAAAACACGACGATACATAGCGCTGACTTGGCGACACACGTCAATCTCACCATATTTAATACATAACCTCACATAGGTTTACTGTATTTGCTTTATGGTGGTGTGGTGTGAATATATTGAATAAGCACCGCTCGACTATGTACGAGTTTTTGAGCACCACCGACCCACTCAAAATGGGTTAATCAAAAATATATACATAGGAGACATTATCATGTCTAACTCAAATCTAACTTTATATAATTTTCATAACTCAAATATCCGTGTAGAACAGAACGATAAAGGTGAAGTGCTCTTTTGCCTGGCTGATGTATGTACATCTCTTAACTTAACTACACCAGCAAAGACAGCTAATCAGATAAAAGAAGAGTTTGAGCTGGGTGAATTAAATTCATGTAGCTTTGACACTGGCTACGGAGTAAAAGAGTTCACCATGATCACCGAGCCACAGCTCTACTTTGTAATGATGAGATCTAACTCTAAGATTGCCCGTGAGTTCAGGCAGTGGATTTGTAATGAAGTATTACCTTCAATTCGCGCTCAAGGGGCTTATACACAGAAAAAAGAACAGCCAAAGCAGAAACGTTGCTGGTATGAAGAAGAGATTAAGTCACTATGTGATAAAAACAACCTGTCTGATGAAAGTTTTGTTGCATTAGTTGATATTGCAAACAAAGCTTTTAAGCAAGGTTATGCAATCGCACTTAATAAAGGTAATCCTCAGAACACATCTCAAGCACAGATTGAGAATAGACAGGATAGGGGTATTTTGATAACAGAAAGTCAGGCGGTAGCTGTTGATCATCTAGTTTACTATTACCAGCTTTTCAAACCTGATCTTCTTGCTATTTACGACCAGCTTGAATCTTGCAGGGAGCAAGCTCAAGCTTTGTGCCTTGCTTTGAGAGATATAAAAAGTTCAAGACTATATGCTGCAGCAACTGCACCTGCTTTCAGTGTTCAAAAGTTAAAGAGTTTTTACACAGTTAAACTTCATAAAACAAAATTGTAACCAGAAGATAACAGAAAAAGAGCGGTAGAGATACCGCTTTTTTATGACATCACTCCTATGTTTCTTACTATATTTATAGATTATTACTTGCAATAAATAATCTAATTTAGTATAATAAAAGGCATAGGAGGTAGATATGAAAAAGAAAAAACGTAAATTCCTACGTTTTATTAAAAAACACTTAATAGAGTTGATTCTTCTAGTGACTGCAATCCTCGATTTTATCAACGAACTATTAAGATTTTTAAATAACTAAGTAGAAGCCTCAAGGTTACAGCCTTGGGGCTTGTGTATAGGATAGCAAAAATATGATGACTAAAGAAGAAAAAATTACTTATTACTTACTTTGGGCTGTTTGTATCGTCAGCTTTATATCCAATATTATTAGATTTATTGATTGGTTGGTAAACTAATATGAGAGGCGGTAAACGTGAAGGTGCAGGTCGCAAGGTGGGGTATAGAAAAGACGAAGAACTTAAAAAGAGCAACCGTATTGTGATCTTGTGTACTGATGAGGAGAATGAACTTATTAAATCAAGGGCACAAGCTGAGGGGCTTAAGGTTTCAGCTTACATACTAAAGAAAGTTCTTGGTTAGTAATTAGGCAGTAGAGATACTGCCTTAAAAGTCATCATCTATAAAATTAGATGTTCATCTATTAAAAAAGATAATTATCTAATTTTTTAGATAATTTTAATAATATATTATACAAATGGCTTATTTATCGGATGCAAAGCACCTTTTAATTTATTAAAACTAAAAAAAACTTTGCCCCTCACTTGAGGGGCTTTTTTATTGTTTCAATTCCTTTCTGATCTTCTCATGAGCCTTTGCTCTGCACTCATCAACATAATCACACCACTGCTGCATTACAGGTCTTCTCTTATCCAAGAACTCACTGCGCTGATATGCTTTTCTTACCTGATTGTCTGAGGAATGTGCCAGGCACAACTCTGCTACATCTTCTCTAATACCCTGCTCAGCTAACCAAGTAGCACCGATTGAACGTATACCATGGGCTGTCTGAATGCCACCTAAGCCAGCTTTAGAGAACATCAGACGTACAGATTCACGATTGATAGGTTCACCCTTGCGTTTAAAATGATCACTTGTAAATACATACTCATAAACACGTGGCATACCCATTAGCAAGATCTTTAACTGCTTTGACATTGGAACTTCGTGAACTCTTCCTGTCTTCATGATCTCAGCAGGAAAGCGAATAACATCATTATCGAAATCTATCCAATCCCATTTCATTTCAGCAATCTCACCAGGGCGTGACAATGTATAGAACTGTACCATCATCGCATTCCATACAACGCCATATACTCTAGGTTTGCATTCAAGAGCATAAAATAGATCCGGTAATTGTTGAGGAGTGACTGCAGCTAAGTGCTCAGATGGTTTTCTTGGGTAATTAGTTTTGATATGAGTTAAGTCGTGCATATTTTCAATGCGACCAGTATTCTGTACAAAGACAGACATATCTTTTACGTAGTCACAGAGTTTTCTTAAGGTTTCAATCTGCCCTTTTTCTTCAAGTGGTCTCCACGCTGTGATGAGGGCATAAGCTGTCAGGTCTTTAAGCTGAATGTTACCAAAGATAGGAATGATATGACGCTCAATACGAAGTCTCATATATTCAAATGAACGAGCTGTAAGTTTCTTTTTAGCATACCAATCATTAAAAGCTTCTCTAACTGTATAAGAAGCGTTCATAGTCATATCTGGTACAACAGAAATGCTTTTCAGCCATTCATTTTTGAGCTGTTTTGCCATAGTTGCAGAAACATCAGGAAAAGAACCTAATCTTATGCTTAGATTTTTATTGTTCTGTTTAGCTTTTGCATACCAAGTGCCAATACCGGTAGCAGGAGACACTCTGATAAAAAGATTTTGCTCTACTGTATGATTGACCATTTTACCTGTAGCTTTAGCCTTTTTTACAAGGGCATTGAATTGTACAAAATTCATAAAATAAACCTTTAATTTGTCACTCTTTCGTCACTCCGTCACTCGCAAAAATATCAAAATTTGGGAGTGACGAAGGAGTGACGAAGGCATTATGATATGGTTAAGTTGGGATAACTTAGGATAGGTTAATTATATGCAAAGGTGCATTAGAAAGCCAGTTTAAAATGATTTTGGGATAGGTTGGGAAAGGTTAAAAGATGTGGATTTGGTGCCCAGGACGAGACTTGAACTCGTACTCCTTGCAGAACTACC
>ERZ1035032.424-NODE-424-length-35304-cov-4.578853_pt1 | contig 35304 bp, 19 predicted proteins | sample MGYA00520693_ERZ1035032 | MGnify/ENA primary metagenome ERZ1035032 (study PRJEB33766, sample SAMN09781740) | gut metagenome | biome: gut microbiome | host: Homo sapiens | place: Madagascar | study: EMG produced TPA metagenomics assembly of the PRJNA485056 data set... | reverse complement strand
GGTCATAATACCATGACCAATAATATCCCGGACGTCCCCAGTACCATGGGTCGTTCCAGTACCATGAGCTGTACCATGGGTCGCTCCAATACCATCTGTCCCACCAGATTCCGGAATAATACCATGGATTTGCGCCCCAGTACCATGAACTGTAGTAAGGGTAACGCCAGTATGATCCCGGCCAATAAGAAGATGCGAACCCGGCCGCAAAACCGTCGGCGTACCCGTCCGGGTACAATGAATATGACGGCGAGTTCGTCACCGTGACGGTAGTCGCATTGTCCTGTTTGTTGAATTTCAATGTCGTGGACATGTTCTCCGGAACAAACAGCGTATCAGTCTGTCCTGCTTTGAGGAAGAGCTGAGAACTTTCAGTTTCTTTTACAAGATCATTGACCTTGGAACGGGAAGCTTGGACAGCCGCCCTGGTTTCGGTTTCGGCAGGTCTGCTGTAGAATCCGTCCTGAAATTCTTGTGAGGACGCATACTGTGACGCGGAGCCGCAAGATGCCAATATCATCAGCGCCCCGGCTAGAGTCATAATGTTCGTTTTCATAATCGGACCTCCTATAATAATTAATATAAAGTTTGTATCTTTGTGCCTGCGCTTAAGCGCATTTTACCGGCAGTTGCAATTTTCATACCTGCCATTCATTAAATGCGCAAGCGCGTACATTATTGCAAGATTAGCAATAATATCGCTAAAAAACAATAGAAGAGACGGTGGCCATGCACCGCAAATGAACAGATAAAACTTTGAACGGCAGTATCTTGGCATACTCCGGAAAATATTTTTTTACGATGGCAGATCAGATAACCAAAAGGTCAGAGAACTACTCTCAGTGGTATAACGACCTGGTAGTCAAGGCAGACCTTGCAGAACAGTCTCCGGTCAGGGGATGTATGGTCATCAAACCTTACGGATATGCAATATGGGAGAAAATGCAGCATATCCTCGACGCTAAATTCAAAGAGACAGGTGCAGTGAATGCATATTTTCCTCTTTTTATCCCCAAGTCATTCTTCAGCCGTGAGGCGGAGCATGTGGCAGGATTCGCCAAAGAGTGTGCAGTGGTTACCCACCACCGCCTCATGAACGATCCTGACGGCAACGGCGTCGTGGTGGATCCGTCATCTAAACTTGAGGAAGAACTCATCGTAAGGCCGACTTCCGAGACCATTATCTGGAGCACGTACAAGAATTGGATCAAGTCCTGGAGAGACCTTCCTATCATGTGCAACCAGTGGGCCAATGTCGTAAGATGGGAGATGCGTACCCGTCTGTTCCTCAGGACCGCAGAGTTCCTGTGGCAGGAGGGCCATACCGCCCATGCCACATCTCAGGAGGCTCAGGAAGAGGCAGTGAAGATGGTTCACGTCTATGCCGACTTCGCCCGCAACTATATGGCGCTTCCTGTAATCGTAGGACACAAGAGCCCTAACGAGCGTTTCGCCGGAGCTCTCGACACCCTTACCATCGAGGCAATGATGCAGGACGGAAAGGCTTTGCAGTCAGGTACTTCGCATTTCCTCGGACAGAATTTCGCCAAGTCTTTCGACGTGAAATATACTGACAATGAAGGTCAGCAGCAGTATGTTTGGGCTACTTCATGGGGCGTGTCCACACGTCTGATGGGTGCGCTCATCATGGCACACGGCGATGACAACGGACTCGTCCTCCCTCCGGCACTTGCTCCTATCGAGGTGGTTATGGTCCCTATCTACAAGACGGCCGAGGACCATGCTGCCATCATTGAAAAGATGAACCAGATCAAGTCTGCGCTTGAGGCTGCCGGACATTCTGTCAAGATTGACGACCGTGACACTCTCAGGCCTGGCTTCAAGTTCGCTGAATGGGAACTCAAGGGCGTGCCTGTCAGATTGGCAATCGGTGCGCGTGACCTTCAGAATGATACGGTGGAGGTCCATCGTCGTGACACTCTCGAAAAGAATACCGTTTCGCTCGAAGGCATCGACAAATATATTGAGGACCTTCTGGTCGACATTCAGGACAATATATATAAGAAAGCATTGTCATTCAGAGAAACAAGAGTCGAGAAATGCGATTCTTGGGAGGAATTCAAGGAGAAGATCACCCAGGGCAAGTTCCTGCTCTGCCATTGGGACGGCACTGCCGAGACCGAGCAGAAGATCAAGGACGAGACCAAGGCTACCATCAGATGTATTCCTGTGGACAGCTATGTCTGCAAGGAAGAGGGCGTGGATATCTACTCCGGAAAGCCTTCTCATGAGAGGGTTGTATTCGCAATTGCTTATTAGTTAATTGTTTATGAAGAGAATCATCATCAGCGCATCAGCGTTTTTGCTTGCCGTGGCCTCTGTGTCCGCACAGGATGTCACGGACGCTCAGAAGGCTGCGGAAGAGGCTGCCATGGCCATTGCCGGGGCGCCTGTAGCTGAAGTCAAGGTACCTAAGCCGAGATACTGGACGAATTCCCTTCTTACGAAGATCGACTTCGGACAGACGAACCTTACCAACTGGGCAGCCGGCGGATATAACAGTGTGACACTCAAGTCATTCATTGATGCCAATGCGAATTACAAGAAGGACGAGCTGTTCTTCAACAACCGTCTCCAGCTGGACTACGGTTTCCTCTATTCCGAGGACAAGCCGTTCATACAGAAGAGCGATGACCGTATGTACTATGAGGGCAAGTTCGGTTACAAGGCTGCCAAGACATTGAACTATTCAGCTCAGTTCAACTTCAAGTCGCAGTTCTCCAACAGCTACAATTATCCTATCCCGTCCAAGCCGGATACCGCTCCGGATGATTGGGAGCCGGGAAAGAGCGACTGGAAAGCCAGCCGCAAAGTGAAATCCGGATTCATATCTCCTGCCTACACGAACATCGCAATCGGTATTGACTGGGTGCCGACCAAGTGGCTGACCGTGAACATCGCCCCTCTTACCGGCGGTTTCGTGGTCGTTACTGACGAGACCCTCAGGAAGTCATACGGAATGGAGCTCAAGAAGAAGTATGACAAGTTCGACGGCATGAGCGCAGCTGACATTGCCGCACTTGCCGGGAAAGACAAGGACGCATATGACGCGTTCGTGGCCGGAAAGTCCAGCGGAGATGCTTACCGTACCGCCCGATTCGAGTTCGGTGCCCAGATCAAGATTGATGGCAAACTGCAGATCAATGACAATTTCAAGTACACTTCGCAGCTCGTGCTCTTCTCGGATTATTTGGACAATCCCCAGAATATCCGTGTGAACTGGGATAACAGGTTCGACTGGAAAATCGCCAAATATTTCTCATTGACGGTGACTACCAACCTCATATATGATGACAAGGTGATGGTCAAGACCGACAAGACATTGAAAAAATATCCTGACGGACGCAAGGCAGTGCAGTTCAAGGAGTCTTTGGCATTCGGATTCTCATATACGATTGCATCCAGAAAACGCTAGGCATGCAGAAAGAATTTGACAAGATTTTGGTGGGGCTGATTCCTGAAGGGGAAACAGCCCTTCTTGCTGTAAGCGGTGGGGCCGACTCCATCTGCATGGCGGAGCTGTTCGCGCATAGCAGCTGGAAGGGCAACATTGCGGTAGCGCATTGCAATTTCCATTTGCGCGGCGAGGAAAGTGATGCTGACGCGGAACTTGTACGCTGCTGGGCGGCATCCCATGGCGTCGTGTTCCATTCCGTGGATTTCGATACGGAGCGGTACGCATCGGAGCACTCGCAGAGCATCGAGATGGCGGCGCGCGAACTGCGTTATGACTGGTTCGCCTCGCTCTGTCTGAAACATGGCTATTATGCTGTGTCTGTGGCACATAACGCGAATGACAATGCCGAGACGCTCATGCTTAACCTCCTTCGCGGAACGGGGCTGCGCGGCATTACGGGCATGAAGCCGGTGTCCAATGTCCCGGTGTCGCAGCAGAGCCTTGAGGGTGTCCGTCTGGTGCGCCCGCTTCTGGCTTTCTCGCGCGACCGGATCAATGCCTTCGTCAATGAATGCCATGCGGAGTACCATGACGACCGGACCAATGCCGAGACCATATATAAGCGCAACAAAATCAGGCACTTGGTGTTCCCCGTGTTCGAGAGTCTGAATCCTTCGTTCCTCAAGACCTTCGGGCGCGAGATGCGGGCTTTCGCCCAGGAAAATGCTATCGCCGAGGATTATTTCAATGCTGCCAAGCCGCGTGTGTGCGCAATGCCCGAGGCAGGGGAGTGCCTGAGGGTCAATGTTTCCGCTCTCAAAAAAGAAACTCATTGGGAATATATACTTTACCGTCTGCTGGAACCGTTCGGATTCCGGTCGGCGACATTGGATCCTGTCATGTCGCTTCTGAACAGTGACGGGACATTTTCCGGAAAGGAATTCATTGCCCAGGGCTATAGGATATTGACGGCCGGTGACTTCTTCATTGTCAAGAAATCGGAAGTCGGCGGTAGGCGCGGACGGATTTCATGGCTGCCGCAAGTGGTTGAGAGTGAGGTTTGTATGACGGTGGAAGGGGAGTCGTTGTATTCTTTCCGGAATTGCCGGCTGAAGGTGTCGTTGAGGTCTGCGGAGGGTGATGCTTCTGCCGTGGCACGTCGTCTTGCAGCGTCATCCGTATTGGCTGCCGATGCGGAGAAATTGAAGTTCCCTTTCCTTATAAGAGGCTGGAATTCAGGTGATTGGATGCGGCCTATCGGTACCGGCGGCAAGAAGAAGCTGAGCGATATCTTTTCAGATATGAAACTGAATGTGGACGAGAAGGATGAGGCGGTAGTGATCGTGTGCCCCGGCATTGACGGAAAAAATACTGCCGGAGAACATGTCGCAGCGGTTTGCGGCTATGCTTCCGGCAGATTCTATTGTCGTGTGGATGAAGCAGTCAAAGCGACATCCGGGACGGCCTGTCTGGTTTGTCTGGAGTTTATTTGATCTCCATTACATACGGCATTCTCGCGTAAATTCTTTCGGAGGAATTCCAGTTCCAGTCCTTGTAGGCTTTCTCTACCGGTGCGAACGGTGTTCCTGCCATCACGCTTGATGTGCCTGAAAGTGACTCCATTATCATTTCGAGAAGAGTCTGTGGCTTAGGATAACATGCTATGCTCCAGTCAGCAAGGTCGCCGTCTCCCTGTGTGCCTGCGGCGTAAGAAACTGCGTCATAGAGCGAACCGATTTCATCCACGAGTCCGATTTTCAATGCATCCGCTCCTGTCCAGACACGTCCCTGTGCGATTTTGTCAATATCTTCCGTGCTCATGCCGCGTCCTTCAGAAACATTGGCGAGGAATGCGTCATAAATGTCATTGACGGATTTCTGCATGTATGCAACTTCCTGTGCGTCAAGCGGTCTGGTGAGGGAGAACATGTCGCTGTGGCGGCTTGACCCTACTGAGGTTACATTGATCTTCAAGATGTCTTTCGCTGTCTTGCTGAGATCCGGAATCATGCTGAATACTCCGATGGAGCCGGTCAATGTGGACGGGTCGGAGTAAATCTTGTCGCAGCTGTTGGAAATCCAGTAACCGCCTGATGCAGCGTAACTTCCATAAGATGCAATGACCGGTTTCTCTTTACGGAGCAGGTCGATTTCGTTCCTTATCTTCTCGGATGCGAGTACGCTTCCGCCAGGCGATGCCACACGGAGGACCACTGCTTTTACAGACGAGTCTGCACGTACATCGGCAATGATTGACGCGAAACGGTCTCCGGCTACTGCCTGTTTGTCTTTTCCGTCCACGATTTCGCCTTCAGCGAAGATGATGGCAATCTTGTTCTTGGCTGCGGAAGGGGTGGTCGTGAGAACTGTCACATAATCCTTGAACGGAATCATCTGGACTTCCTTGAAGCTGTCTTTTACTGCCAGCGATGCCAGCTTTTCTTTAAGCTCTTCTTTCGTAAGCAGTTCATCTACAAGCGAATATTTCAGGAAATCCTGCGGAGTGCAGAGGCAGAGGTTGTCTATCAGGCTGTCAAGTTTCTCCCTTGTGATATCCCTGCTTTCGCAGATGACTTCAGCGAGATTGGTCCAGATGGAGTTTATCATCTCCTGGTTCTGCTCCATGTTCTCGTCGCTAGGCTTGTTCTTTATATACATCTCTCCGGCAGATTTGTATTTGCCGTGGCGGATGAGCTGGACATTGACGCCGAACTTGTCGAGGAGGTCCTTCAGGAAGAACATCTGGGTGCCGACGCCTGTCATCATGCTGGTTCCTCCGCAGTAGCTGCCCATATAGATCTTGTCGGCAGCCGTTGCGAGGTAGTATGCTCCGGTAGTCGGATTTTCGAGGTGTGCCACCACTGCCTTGCCGCTTTTCCTGAAATCGGCGATTGCCTGGCGGAGTTCCTCTACCTGGGCGATGCTTGCGCCGAATCCTTCCGGACGGAGGTAGATATATTGTACGGCAGGGTCAGCTGCAGCGGCTTTGATGGACTGTACTGCATCCCAAAGTCCTATAGATGTGGTTTCGTCTCCCTGGATTACGGCCATCGGGTTCATTTCCTGTGTCTGCTCGGTCATCACCACCTTTCCGAGGTCCATGTTCAGGACGCCGGAGCGCGGCATTACAGGTGTGCTGCTTCCAAGTGACGCCAAAGCTCCCGCACAGCTGAAAAACATGACGGAACTCAAAATTCCCATGATGAACAGGCCGCACAGCACGGCCAATGTCATTTTCAAAAATTCTTTCATCTTTGTCGGTTTGTTTTATATTTCATGACCAAAGGTAGAAAAATTATCTCAAAATCAATTAAATGTCGAATGGTTCCAGACAAAGATTTGAATACGATTTCGAACCGATGCTTTGCTTTGCATAGGAATCTCCGGTCGCTTTCTCGGATGTGAACAGCAGGAATTGATAGCTGCTGATTGCCGCATCTGAGTAAGGGCTCGGCGTCATTCTTATAACTCCGTCGATGAATCCCAGTGCTATGCTGTTGCCGCCCCAGTAGATGGACAGTCCGTCAGAAAGGCCGAGTGTGACATAGTAGTTCTTGTAACGTCCCAGCTGTTGAGGCTCGATGATGATTGAATGACTGTCCGGGTCATAGTAGCCCTTGATTTCTGGCGTGAAATCGCTGATGTTGGACAATCCGCTGATCATTACGTCGTTGCCTCCCAAACTGTAGATGTCGACGCGGAATGATTCATCTGCAGAGGAAGAACCGCTTGTATTGTCGACGGTAGCCGTTGCCTTGAATGCGCCGATGAAGTCCTGAAGATTCTTGCTCTTGTCGAAATCGGATGCGACATAGCCTTGGGTCTCGGCAGTCTTTGTGACGAATACCCTGTCCCCGAATTCATTGACCAGACAGATGCAGAGCGTATAGCTTGTGCCTTGCTTCAATGTGTTGAATGCGGTTGCGAAGCCGTCATCGCTCACTAGTTTCTGGAGGAACTCCTCATTGACTTCGTTGCCTTTTTCCCAAGCAAGTTCCTCTGCACTTTTATTCAGGTTCTTGACCATGTAATCAAGAAAATCTGTTCTCATGCACAGGTATTTGAGAGAAGCGACATTGTCGGCCTGCATGTTCCAGAACAACGTCGTATACGGGGAATAGAGTACGTTGGTCTTGTCGTTTTTCCATTCGAACTTGTTGACTTTCGGCGTGTAGCGTCCGTCAGGATCACATGTGAACCTCTTCATGTAGAGAGATATGGCGGTCGAGGTGGAGTCGTATGCCAATGCTACTGCCGTGCAATTGCCTGATCCCACATTCCAGATGTCGGAATTGTCTTCGTACAATGTCACTACAGGAGAGCTTCCGGGCTTGTTGCCGGCTTCCAATGCCTTTCTTACCTCTTCCTGTCTGGCAGCGTCTCCGGTTATGTCCCCGCTTACTATCGTTGCCTTGTAGAACTTGGTATATTCATTTTTGCTGAATGACAGCCTCGGAGCCTTGAATCCCGTCTCGGTCGTCTCTATGCCGTCGAATGAAATCTCCACTACCGGCGTCTTGTCTTCGTTGCCGTCGAATGCCAGAGTTTCGGTGCCTTTGGCGAAATAGCCGGAAGAGACGAAATAAATCAGGTAGAACGAGAAATTGCCCTTGCCGTCGTAAGTGCATGGATATGAGCTGTATGCGGATTTGTTGCCTGTGTACTCGGCCATGTCGGACACCTTTACATATTCATTGTAATTTGAATTGTAATAGCCTATCGACTGCGCCGGCACTGTGCACGTGTTGTCTTCATTGAGAATGAACTTGAAAGACACTCCGCTGGCCCAGTCATTGACTTTGAAGATGTTGGCGCCTACGGCCTTTTCCACTTTCAATCCGCTTGCGTGTCCGGTGTAAAACGCGTTGTATTTGTAGGTGGCTGTCTGCTGCACCTTGTTCCCGCTTTCGTCAGTCCTCAAGTACGGCTCCCAGTCGAGTGCGAAAGACACGGACAGATTTATCTTGTCTGAAAACTGCGTGACGTAGGCGCTCCCTGTTCCGGTTTCTTCCTGACGGTCGCTTATCAATATCGTTGCGCTCAGGGATGATCCGGCAAGGAGCTCACTCAAGTCGACTTCCACGGGAATTGAGACCGCATAACTGCCGTCGGGCAGAGTGACGGTTTCGGGAATGCTGAATGCACCTTCGTCCTCTCCTCTTTTCCGGAGACTGACTGACAGTTCGCCTTTGTTGTCAGGTCGGGCAATCTCTATCTCCAAGGTGCCGGACTTGCTGCCTTGAGGGAACTCCTTGGTCAGGGATGACTGGATGAAGTGGATTTCCTTGGCATCGTCCGTGCCCGGTCTGTAAATGCTGCCTTCCTGTTCTTTGCTGCAGCCTGCAGTGAACAGGGAGGTGGCCAGAATGATTGAAAATATATTTATGTATTTCATTGTCAATATTTCTATCAAGGGTTCTGATCTTCTTCGTTTATGTTCGGGTTTGCGTCCAACTCATCCTTCGGGATGGTCAGCACCCAATCGTAGGTGTCTGCCCTTGTGAGGTCAATTCCGTTTCTTTTCATTGTCGCGATGCATTCCTCGGCGAATCCGTCTTCGCTCCGCCGGTCGATTCCCTGACCGGTGCGGCGTACGTCGAAGATGCGTCCGTATTCGCCCCAAAGTTCCACTCTCCTCTGGATCAGTATGTTCTCCAGTAAAGAACCTGTCCATGTCGTCGTGGTAGCTCCAAGATGAGTCCCGGAATAGTTGTAGGCGTTGTACTTCGGATTCCTCTTGGCCATGACCTTGTTCATCAGGTCGCGTGCCTCATCTTGATTGCCAAGCCTCAGGGCTGCTTCTGCCGCCGTAAAGTACATTTCCTCGACTCTCATATAAATGTAGTCTCCGAGCCAGGATTGTACGTTGGAGAACGCGAATTTCTTGGAGATGTAAGGTGATTCCTTGTCCGTAGGGTCCCACCATCCGAGACGGATGTCGCCTGAACTGATGTGATTGTAGAGCTGCTTGTTGATCAGCTTGGGAGCAGACTTCGCATATGCACCGTCGACATTGTCCATGTGTGTGAAGAATCCTGCGTAGGCTCCGGACTGTTCCGAGGTCTCGATTCCGGCTCCCCACATTACGTTGCCGTAGTTGATGGAATTCATGCCGCCCATGAGTTCGTTCTCGCCTCCGATTTCGTAAGCGCCCTTGTCAATGACTTCAGATGCAGCCTTGTAGGCTCCTTCCCAGTTTCCCTCTGCCAGACAGACGCGGGACTTGATGCCCAATGCGACATATTTGTTGATGTGGGACTTGTTTCCCTTGTTCATGGCGGCTGCGGCACCCTTTGTCAGACGTACGATGGCGGAATCGATGTCCGAGTCGATCTGTTTGTAGACGACTTCAAGATTTTCCCTGGGCTTTCCTGTGGTACCTATGTTTGTAGGTTCCGTATAGACAGGAACTCCGGGATCGCTCCACCTGTATTTGTCCGTCATAGGGTTGTAAGGTGCCCTGGCGAACCAGGTGGCGAGGTTGAGGTAGGAGAGTGCCCTGATGGCATAGGCCTGTCCCACTACGTATGACACGTCAGCTGAACTGCCTCCCATCGTCTCCTTGGCCGCTATGATGCTGTTGGCGTTGGCTATCCACTTGTAGTTGGCATACCATACGTCGTATGACCTGAATGCGGAAGATGCATATTGGTTCTTGACATTGTATACGTGGTCGTACCAGAACCATCCGTTTCCCTGGGACTGCATGATGAAGTCATCGCCCATCGCCTCTTGGGCGATATTATAGGCGGAGATGCCGAAGCATTGGTGGGCGTTGCCTGTGGTTGACCAGCCGGCCGTCCACATTGACCTGTAGATGCCGTTGATCGAGGAGATGGCGGTGGACGCGTCCTTCATAAGCTCTTCTCCCGAGCCTGAATCTGTCGGATTGAATTCAAGCATGTCTTTGTTGCAGGAAATTGCCGCAATGGAGAGAACTGCAAGAATATATAGTTTCTTTTTCATTGAATATCCTCCTTAGAATTGAATGTCTATTCCGGCGACGATCGCTCTTGACGGGGCGTAGGAATATGACACGCTTCCGGTAAAGTTATATTGCGGGTCCATTCCGTCAAGGTGATTGAACATCATGATGTTGTCCGCGGTGACGAAGAGCCTCAGGGTGCTGACTTCTATTTTGGAAAGCCATTTCTTGGGGAACGTATAGCCTAACGTGATGTTCTTGAAGGCGAAGTACGATGCGTTGATGAGCGCTGAATCGTTCGCTGGTGAAGACCCTCCGATCTCGACCATCGGGACGTCCGTGACATCTCCTGGCTTCTGCCATCTGCGCAGGACATTCTTGTGCCAGTTGTTGCCGGCATACTGGACATTCATTGTGCCGGAATACAGGCCGTCATAAACTTTTCCTCCGATTGACCAGGTGGTCAGGACGGAAAAATCGATGTTCTTGAAGATGGTGAAACTTGACCCCAGGCTTCCTGACACGGCAGGCTCGCGGCTGCCCATATAGTATTTGCTGAGTGATGCGAGCGAGACGTTGTCCGTGACATATTCATCGCATTTGACATTGCTTATGGCTCCGGTCTCGTCCACGCCTCTCTTCCAATATGCATAGTAGAGCTGCTTTCCTGTGGCAGGATCGACTCCGGCTGTCTTGGAAAGGTAGAAAGTGTAGATAGGTTTGCCGACTTCGATTACTGATGCACCGGAACTGATGAAATCTTGGGACGATGTAAGGCTGGTGACCTTGTTGCGGTTCAGCGAAGCCATCACGGTGGCATCCCATCTGAAGTCAGGTCTGTCGATAATGTTCACTCTTCCGGAAAACTCGAATCCCTGGTTCCTCATTGAACCGACATTGGCATCATAGCTGGTAAATCCGGTCGAAATGGCGAGAGGATTTGCCAGAAGCATGTCTCTGGTGTGCCGGTTGTAATACTCGGCGCTGAAAGTTAGTTTTCCTCCGAAGAGGGAAGCTTCGATTCCGGCGTTGAGGTTACCGTTCTTTTCCCATGTTATGGCCTTGTTTTCAAGCTTGGATGCGAATGCTCCAGCCTCGCTTCCGTTTGCCCAGGTGTAGTCGTAAAGGCCCTGCCATGCGTAGTAGGTTCCGATGTTGTCGTTGCCTTGTACGCCATAGGAAGCCTTTACGGTCAGGTTGTTGAGCCAGGAAGAAGAACCTTCCATGAACTTTTCCTGTGACAGCCTCCAGGATGCACCGACTGACCAGAAATTGCCCCAACGTCCTGTCTTGTAGAATCTTGAAGAACCGTCGGTACGCCAGCTGGCGTCGAAGTAGTAGCGATCCTTGAACCCGTAGTTCAGCCTGGTGAACCAGGACTCGATGGCATAGTTGTTCGAGTAGCTGGAATTGCCGGAAGTAGTCACTGCCGGGTCAAGTTCATCGATTCCGTCCATGATGCCTGTCTTTTCACCCTGCGCGTAGTTGAATCTGTAGCGATAGTACTCGTGACCCAACAGGACCTTGATGTCGTGCTCGGAAAACGAGCGGTCGTAGTTCACGATCTGGTTGAAAGTATAGCTGAGAGTCCTGGTGTTGGTCTTGCTCAACCGGCCTCCCTGGTCGGCTGCATTGCCGTGGTACTTGTCGTTGGTGAGAGTACGCTGGTAATCATTGAAATCTGTTCCGAGATTGGCGGTCAGTCTCAATCCGTAGAGAAGTGCGTCTTTATTTGTCGTACCTAACGTGAGGTAAGATCTAGCAGACAATGTGTTGCGGTAGTAATAGGCCTTGTTGTTGTAGAGCTCGGCCTTGGAGTTGAACCCTTGGGCTGTAGGACGGTTTGCGTAACCGTTGTCATCTTCGTCACCATATTCATACTGAAGGTTTCCATCCTGGTCCAGGACATTGTTTCCATCCATGTCCTTCATGTAGACAGGATATACCGGAGCCATGAACTGTGCTGTGTACCAGACGTTTGATACGGAAGCACCAGAGAAGTCCTGGTAGTCTGCCTTTGTGTGCGAGTAGTTGGCGCTCATGCCGATCTTTATCCATGAATTGGCCTGTGAGTCCACATTGACCCTTCCCGTATAGCGGTTGAAGTCAGTGTTGCGGAGTATGCCGTTCTCCTTGTAGTAGCCCATTGAAACGAGATAATTGATCTTTTCGGTCGCTCCGTTGACAGAGATGATATGCTCTGTCCGGAGGGCGGCGTTGTTGCTGATTTCATCCATCCAGTTTTCGTTCCATGCAGCTGCGGCGTCATCTTTTATCTTGCCGGTGCTTTGGTCAACGAGGGTTTCCCACGTGTAATTCTTGTATGGGTTGTAGTATTCTGGATTCTTCAGTCCGCCGATGGTCTGGCCGAGATTGGCGGCAGCGTATGCGCTGGCACCCTCGAAATCCATTCCCGTACTGTATTTGGCGCTGTTCCTGAGGGACTCGTAGGTCAATTCGATGAAGTCGTTCATTCCGACGAGATCGTAGCGTTTGAGAGACCGGGATGCAATGCCTGCGCTGCCCTTGTAACTGACAATGGAGCGTTCTCCGCTGCCCTTCTTGGTAGCGATTACAATTACTCCGTTCGCGACCCTCGCTCCGTACAATGCGCCTGCCGATGCGTCTTTCAGGACGGTAAGAGACTCTATGTCAGCCGGGTTGATGGCGCTTAAAGAGCCGTCGTAAGGAATTCCGTCCACTACGTACAGAGGTGTGGAGACCGCATTCACGGATCCGATTCCTCGAATCATGATTGATGCGCCCTCACCAGGTTGTCCGCCGCCGGATGTGACCTGCAGTCCTGCCACCGTTCCCTCAATGGATTTGGTGATGTTGCCTGTAACCCTCTTTTGGAGTTCGTCGCCTTTTACGACAGATGCCGATCCGGTGAAGCTGCTTTTCTTTGCGGTTCCGTATGCGACGACCATGACCTCTCCCAGTTCATCTTCGATGATATCCTCCTGAAGAATCACATCGATCACGGACTTCCCGGCCACGTGTACTTTTTGGGTCACATAGCCGATGCTTGAGAATGTGAGGGTGGCGTCCGAAGGAATGTCCGGGATCGACCATGTTCCGTCAGCACCTGTGACAGTACCTGTCGCTGTCCCCTCTATGAAGACACCGACTCCTACCAGAGGAGCATTGCCGCTGTCCGTGACTTTTCCTTTTACGCTGATGTCCTGGGCTTGTGCAGCCGGAACGCAGAGACAGGCCGTCAGAACTGCGGTCAATATTCTCATTATGCTAGTTTTCATAATTTGTTCCGAGTATGTTAATGTTGTGGATTATAGTCCATAGGTCATCTGCAGCCGCGGGCGTTTCCATGACCGGAATCGACTCCACTCCGTCAAGCCTCAGACCGACCGGGCTTGCTTCTGCCTTCTCGGCGAGATTTCTGAAAACCACGGAGTTCCTTGCTCTTGCAGACTTTGTCCCTGCTTCCGCTGTGGTCGTCACTGAGGCGTGCTTGGTAATCTTGTCTCCTGCCTTGTTGACGACAGTCGCCATTACGGTATAGGATGTCTTAGGTTCTACATCTACGACAAGTGCAAGGCCGTTTCCGTTGATGTATTCCAGGTAGGACTCCTTCAATTCGGTGCCTTTGTCGGCAATCAGGGCGGGGTAGGATGATTCGGGAACATCCGCCAGAACAGATGTCTTGACGATTACCAGTTTTCCTGATTCAATGCCTACACCCTTTAGGACGCATGCCATTTTGCTGGATGTCGGACCGTACTTCTCGTTGACCAGGGCTGCTATCGAGAACCATGTGTAGGCCTCGCTTGTCGTCTTGGTCGTGATCGAATTTACTGTCAGTTCCTCTACTCCGGCCGCGGATGTGGCAAGGGCCGACATTGTGTATGAGACGCCCGGGTTGCACGGCGTCACCGAATTGTATCCGTTGGATGAATTCACAAGCTCCAGATAGTTCGGCTTGACTGCGTAACTGTATGACGTGTCCTTCAGGAATGTCTTGACTGCTTCCTTGTCATAAGGGTCGCTGAAGACCTTGTTGAATGTGCTGGTAGGAAGGAGCCTGTAGCGGATGCTCTGCACATCACTGCCTTTCCATGTCGTCCACACGGAGTTGGTCCATCCGTAGCCGGTTATGCCGAGATAAGAATTGGTGATGAAGAAGTTCTGTCGGAACCAGTCTGCTCCTCCGTAGTTAGGGCCGGCGGACCAGCCTGTTGCCGTCGTGGTGACCCGTTTCGTGAAGAGACCGGTCGTGACATTGCCGTCATAGTCCATTCCGAAAGCGATGATGTCGTAGCTCATCTGTGAAGTCAGCCTGGAAACGCTTAGGGTGTTCGTGCCGACCTTGAGGACGGAAGCCATGGCGAGCCGGATGCTGATGCCCTTGCTCTTGGCATATTCGACAATAGCATTCTTGTAGCGCCCGATCACCGTTGCCTCGTCATATTGCATAAGTGTCGAGGAGGAGACCACGTCGTAGTAGTATGTTGCGTCAGGGGTTGCGTAGACATTGAAAACGACGGCGTCAGCAAGAACATTTTCAGGAACTATCAGCAGTGGAGGCACGTCATCCGATGCTGTCTTGAAATTTGCCTGTGCCGCATCTGACTGGGTCCTGCCGCTGTTGTCTGCTGCAACAGCCTTGACGGTGAACGTGTACTCTTTCCCCTTTTCCAGATTGGAGAGGGATACCTTGTTCTCAGTTGTAGAGCCCTTGATGTCTCCTACCGTATACTCATATTTGACGGCTCCGGGGATTATGCTCCAGCTGATGATTGTCTTTGAGGCATATGTGCTTCCGATAGTGATTTCGGGCTTGTCCAGAGGGCTCACTGCCGAAGTGTGCACGTGGATGTACACGGGTTTAGACTCGGAAAGACCGCTGTCCTTGCCGGGCACGGCCTTGATTGTCACGACATATTCATTGGACGCCTCCAATTCATTGAACTTGATGAAGAGTGCGTCTGTCGTATCCGCTTCCGCACCGTCAAGTGAGTAGGCATAGCCCTCCGCTCCATATACTTTTGCCCAGTCGACGCGGAATCCGGATACGGTAACCTCGCTGACTTTGGCTTCCGGAGTCTTCAGCATTGCACCGGAATTGTCGTCCTTGGCTTCCGGACTGCATCCGTATGCCAGGGATAGAACCGATGTTGCGACCGCGAATGCGGCGGCTTTTATCATTTTTGAAGTCATAATCATTCAACAGTCACATTTATTGTTCTGACGGACTGGTTGCCGTCGGTGATTCTGATAACGGTACTGCCCTTGGATATTCCCTTGATGGTCAAGATGCTGTCCTTGAGGCTGATTTCGATTATCCCCTGTGTGGTCAATGAATATGTCAGCACATCTGTCTTGTAGAAATAATCGGAAAGATTTACACTTGTCTCGTTGCCGTTGCCGACTGTCACGTCCGGGATCGCCTTCACTTTCTTGACTGCAAGAAGCAGCTGGTACGTGTCCAGTGATCCTGCGCCCATATTCCCGAAATATGGCGTTTCGCAGAACGGATCTACCGGGGTGACACTCGACAGCAGCGCTTCCTTGAGCATCTCGCATGTAAGTCCTTTCTTCTTTTCCGTGCCGTAGTACCAGCTGACGGCTAGAGCACAGGCTCCGGAGACATGTGGACATGCCATTGACGTTCCGTTGATTCCCTCGTAGGCCGAGCCGCCGTCCTCCGAAACGCTGGTGCTGTATACTCCTCCGTAGGTGGAGTTGAGTGACAGGTCACCGCCCGGAGCGGAAATGCTTACCCATTTGCCGTAATTCGTAAAATACGATGGGGTCCCGAGCCAGGATGTTGCTGCCACGCTGATTACCGACTTGTCGGAAGCCGGGTAGCAGATTTCATCCGAAGTGTCGTTTCCTGCCGCGAAGATTACGATTCCTCCTGCCATAGGGCCTTCCTGATTGCCGTTCTCATCCAGTCCGGCGTACTTGACGAAATAGTGTATGGCGTCGGCAAGGGCGGAGTAATTGCCTCTGGTCCAGTCGTTTTCTGAAATGGCGCCGGCTGTGTAGCCCCAGCTGTTCTGGCAAATTACGGCACCATTGTCGGCGGCATATTTGATGGCGCGTACCTGGGCGCCCAGACCACCTCCTGAGTTGCCTGATTCGGACGCTCCCAAAGTCTCGCAGGACATTATCCGGACACCGTCACCATTGCCTGAGCCTCCGGCAATGCCGTTTACTCCTATGCCATTGTTGTTCACTGCTGCAATGGTGCCTGCGACGTGCGTTCCGTGCATGTTCTCTGACGAGAACGTAAGATTGCCGCTATTGTCGGTAAAATTGTAACCGTTGACATCATCGATGTAGCCGTTGCCGTCATCATCAATCCCGTTTCCCGGTATTTCACCTTTGTTTGTCCACATGTTCGCCGCCAAGTCTTCGTGGTCGTATTTGACACCTTGGTCGACCACGGCTACGACGACATCGGGATTTCCTGTGCATAACTGCCATGCTGCATAGACGTCCGCATCGGCGCCCGCGACTGTAGAGTTGGCGTAGACATTGCCCGTATTGTTGTAATGCCACTGCATTCTTTGTGAGCGGACGCTTTCATTGAAAGGAAACGGAATGTTCCTCGCCGATGAATACGACTTCGTTCCGGTGAAATCTTCCTCTCCGGTTGCCGGGGCTTTTGAATATGAAGCTGCCGCTGTCGGGAGAGAATACTCGATTACTTCCACGCCGTCGCATCCGGACAGCATCTCTGCCACCTCCTTCGCAGGAATCGTCTCGTCGTACCTGGCGATGAACCACCTGTCCAATCCTTCTTTTCTTGTCCTTGCTTCGAATCGTCCGCAAGGCGGAAACATGCGCTCGAAACTGACAGAACCGACATCCATCAAAACCCTGTCGATCTGTGTGTTGCCTGAGGTGACGCCTCCGCTTTTTGTTGCCGTCCCGTCATTGGCGCCCGGCTTCATCTTTATGATTATCTCGCCTTGGATTGCTGTCTCCGGTGAAAATACGATGACAGGCCTGCCGTCTGCCGACTCAGGCCCATTGTCATCATTTCCGCCGATTCCGCTGCATCCCGCCAGCATTATCGCCAGCGGAACGAGTCTTAAGAATCTGTCTTTCATTATTGATTATATAAAATTACTCTTTCACGCATCTTACCTGACCGCAGAAAACCTGTGACCTTGTTTCGTATGTCGCCCAGTAGCCGTTGAAGACTGCTACGTGATATGCGCAACTCTGGTTTGTGTCCTCTGAATCATAAGCCTTTTCCTGGCTCGTCAGGTAGAATGTCTGTCCGCTGGCATAGTTGTAAGGAGTTGTTCCTTCAGGAGAATACGTTGACGGATAGATGTTTCCGACCATAGGGTAGAAATCTCCAGTTTGTTTCCAAACTCGTCCGCAACCTTTCTCGACGTTCCATAAAAACTTGCTGCTTGTCCCGTTCTCGTCATATTCGCTATGCTTCCCGCCGGTTTTGATGCTCTCGTCGCCGGCAGCCGTGCCCCACATGTTCTTGACAGGGACCTTGTAGCCTGCCGGGCATGGGTCGAAAATGGTCTTCTCCTCTCCCCAAAGCCCAGGCTCTACACTATCCTTGTCGCTTGAGTTGATGTACCAGGAATAGCTTGTCGAATAATAGCCTACGAGGAATCTCATCGGATGCTCCGAAGCGAACGGGATATTGCCCGGCGCTGAAAATGTTGCTTTTCCTTTATACTTTGAATCAATCTCCCATTTTCCGCTTCCGTTTCCGATTTCAAGATTCGGCTTGTTCCATTCGGGATCGTTGCTGCAATACTCCTTGGAATTGTCGTAGTCTGTTATTCCGCTGTAGTCCCTGTAAGGGGAGCGTGACGGAATGAACGGATCCTTTCTGCCCATCTGATAGAGCATTCCCCTGTTGTTGATGTCCATCGGAATGTTGTTGAGGGCTCCAAGATTACGGTCCATAATCTGCGCGATGACATTGCCTTCAGGGCCGATGTGGTCGTGGGTGGTAATCTCGTTGTCTGTCACCCAGATGTGCCAGCTCCAGAGGACTTTGCCTTTGGCATTCTTTATGGCTATGAGGGCATTTCCCTCGCTCCTTCCTGTCGAGAATGAGATGTAACCGTTGCTATATGCCGGGGTTCCGTCAATGATTTCGTATGACATTGTGCGGTCGCCGTCATTTCGGGCTTCCCAGAGCAGTTCGGCATAGGCGGCATCCTTAATTTCGACTCCTTCAGTTTCGATATATTTGCTCTTGCCGTCCTTGCCTCCATTGCCTTTTATGTCAGCGCGGATCTTGTACGAACCGTTTGTGCTGGCTACATAGCAGTTCGCGGTTCCTGCAGCACTGAGGTCTGTGGCTCCGTCTGCCCTTTGAGTGACTGTAAGCGAAACTTCCTTGGTTTCGTCGCCTCTTACAGCTGTGACCGTGATATCGTCGGTCCTTACCGGACCATTGTTTGGCTTGGCCTCGACCAAGAGGCAGCTGTCAGCATCGACAATGACCTCGAACCACTCTCCCGACCGGGTCGCGTAACTCCAGCTCTCGGCGTTGGTCGCTATGGTGATGACAGCCTTTCCGCCTTCTTTGTCGAACACGATCTTAGGATCGGAAGACTGGACGTACAGCGGAGCCTGATAAGTATCGGGATCGACCTTTTTTGTCTCCACGCAGCCGGCGGCAATACCGGCGGCCAGAATCATTGTTATGATATAATTGTGTTTCATATTCTTAATCGTTTGGAAAATTACTCATCAGACTTGCATGGGTCCGGAATCTTGTCATAATCCGTGAGTTTCGTGCATCCTTTAAACATTGCCTTGAGGTTCTTCAGGTATGCGAATCCGGTAGTGGCCGTCGCTTCGGAGGTCCTTTCGTAGAGGTGGTACTTCACGCCGTTCACTTCGGTGTATGGCGACTCTCCCGTCAGTGCGACGCAGCCGTCGAATGTGAAGGTCGCGCTCGTCAATGCCTTGAAATTGTCGAAAATTCCTACGTTCACAGACTCAAGGGCAGAACATCCCTGGAACAGGTTGTTGATATACCTTACTTTTTCAGGATTCAGGAAAATGTTGCCTCCCAATGTCTTGAGGGATGTGCATCCCTTGAATATGCCATTGATTGAGGTGGCCCCATTCGCACAATTGAATATTTCAGAACCGACTTTCTCCAAACTTGTGCATCCCTGGAATGCGTAATTGTAGTTGCTGACCTTGCTGTTGTTCTTGAACAGGCCGGACGGAACTTCCTTGAGTCCGGTGCAGTCCTGGAATATGCTTGACATGTTTCCTGCCGTTGCTTTGATGCCGCTGAACGCGTCAGCAGCGATGTCGGTAAGAGACGAGCATCCGGAGAACATTGAAGTCAATGTCTTTGTCTTCGTTGTCGTCCCGAACAGGCCGGCAGGTACTTTCTGGAGAGCCGTGCAGTTTTGGAAGCAACTCAGTACGGTGGTTGCATTGATATTATGGGCGAAAAGCCTTTCCGGTATTGTCGTCAGGGCTGTGCATCCGTTGAAAGTCTTGCTGAATGAATCCGCTCCGGTGAGCCCGTCGAAGAATCCTGCAGGAATCGCACTCAGCGCTGAACATCCCTCGAAAGCAGACTCAAGACTGATCTTGCTGGTGTTTGTTCCGAAGATGTTGCCCACGGATGAAAGATTCGTGCAACCCTTGAATGCCATCTTGTAGGATGTCACCTTTCTGTTGTTGACGAACAGCCCGTCAGGAAGACCTGTCAATGACGTGCATCCGCTGAATGCGCTTTCAAAGCTTGTCACGGAGACGTTGTTCGTGAACAGACCTCCAGGAAGGCTTGACAATGCGGTGCAGCCGTTGAATGCATTCTTGAAACTCGTCACCAGAGTGTTGCTTGCGAACAAGCCGGACGGAACAGATACGATGCCGGAAGAAGAGAATACGTCACTTGTCGTCTTAAGTCCGGTCATTGAGGCGAAGATGCCCTCAGGGACGCTCTTGAGGTTCGCACAGTTGCTGAACAGTCCGCTGATATTCGTTATGTTCACCGCGCCGGCGAAAGCGTTTTCGGAAACCTTGCTGAGCTTGGTGCAGCCATTGAACAGATTGCTGATGGAGGTGCATGCGTCGCAGCCTTCGAGCAGGTTGTCGCCTATTTCCTCAATGCTGGTGCAATCCTTGAAAATGCCGGAAAATGAACTGAGCTTTGACAATCCCTTGAATACACCGGCTGGAATTGACTTGAGAGAGGTGCATCCGCTGAATGCATTGCTCAAGTTGTTCACTTTCGTGGCATCTTTGAACAGTCCTGAAGGAATGCTTTCCAATGAGGAGCATCCATTGAAGATGTTTTCTATGTTCGTGATTTCCGTGAAGCCGTCAAGAAGCCCGGCAGGGATTTCCTTCAGGGATGAGCAGTCGTTGAAGACCATTCTCATTCCATTGCCTCTCTTTCCATAGACTACACCTTGTGAACCTGAATTCTTGAAAAGGTCGGCAGGTATGCTTTGGAGTTCCGTGCATCCGCTGAAACATGACATGAATGTGTCGACAGAACTGCATCCTTTGAATACGTCAGCCGGAATCGATTTGATTTTTGTTCCCGAAAATGTCATCTGGAAGTTCTCGCATTTTGTGTTGTTGGCGAAGAGTCCGGCAGGTATCTCGGTCAGGCCTGAGCTGGTGAACGCCATTCTGAAAGTCTCGCAATCCTTCTGGTTACGGAAAATTCCTGCCGGAATTGTCGCAAGTGCTTCATCGTAGGAGAATATAGCATTCAACGTGGTGATCTTAGGATTGTTTACGAACAAATCCTTATCTACGGATTTCAGTTTGGACATGCCTGAGAATGTTGAACTGCAATCTGTGAGCTCCGGATTCTTGGAAAAGAGGTCCTTGTCGATGCTTTCCACTCCCTTGCAGAAACTGAATGCGGATCCTGCGTCTGCAAGTTTCGGGCAGTTGAAGAACAGTTGGCCAGGAATGACCTTGATGGAATCACACGAATAGAACATGCTGTTCACGCTTTCAGTTTCGGCGGCATTGGCAAGAAGTCCTTCCGGGATGGTCTTCAGAGCGCTGCAGTTGCTGAAAGCAGACTCGAATGACGTGACTTTCGAGAAGGCTTTCATGTCGTCTTCAGGGATGCTTGTCAGATAGCTGCATCCATCGAATGCGGATTCCATAGAGGTCAGTTCAAACTTTCCCCAGTTGTAGATTTGCTCGATCTGGTGTTTCTGGTCGGATGACAGTGCGCTTACGCTGAATGCGCTTGTCTGTCCTTTCATGGAAACGACGAAATAGCCGGTGTCGGCATATTCGTGGGTCGGATTGTCTGCAGTGAACTTCTCGGCGTCTGAGCCGTCTCCCCAGTCTACAGTGATGTCCGTCACGCCTTCGACAGGAAGCTTCGACGTGCTGTTGGCTTTCGTTACATGAAGGCCGAGTATGAATGCTTCTTTGTCGATTCCAGGCTGAGAAATCGTTATCACCTCGGAATCGTTGTTCTCCTTGCCGTCTCCGGTCTTTACTGTGATTTTGGCTGTTCTGGTTTCGGCGTTCGGGTTGGCGGTAGGGGTGAATTTGAATCCTTTGTCTGTCTTTTCTACCTTCAGCCATCCGTCATCGTTGCCGGAAACCGAATACTCCCAGTCGAAATTTGCCTGGATTTCCACTTCTCTGGCATCGTCGGAGAAAGGTGTCACAGGAACGGTGAGGACGGAAGACGCGATGTGCGCGGCCCTGTCCTGGAGTACGTCGATGGTTTCGGAAACAAGTTTTTCACCTGTTCCGGCCTTGATTGTGAAACTTACATTCCTGTCGGTATGTTCCTCGTTCTGATAGGCGCTGATTTTGACGGAGTTGCCTTCTCTGGTGACGAGCATCCATTCGCATCCTGAAGTCTCGAATGTCCAGTCCGGGTCTGTCGACGTTACATCGAATGATGCTGAAAGTTCACCTTTGGCTGCAAGATGGAAATTGTTCTCTGATGCAACGATTTCCGGGGTCCCGTATGCATTCTGTGTGGCCCCGATGGTGGCGGTCTTGTTTCCGGCCTTGATGGTCACCGTGGCTGACAGTTTTTTGTCAACCTGGTTGGCTGCACAGGAAAGTGTCAGCTGGCTGGTCTCCTTGTCCGCCTCTCCTTTGACGAAAGTGTCGCCTGTAACCTCGAAGGTCCAGTCTGCATTTGTGTTGACATTGACTACAACCTTTCCTCCCAGGCTCTTGAACGCTATGTCTGCGTTTGTTCCATCCTGGGCCGTGAAAAGAGTGTTTCTCGATTCGACGGACAGCACGGTGTTCGCTTCAGTCCCGTTCTCTCCCGGAACAGGATTCTGGTAGTTGATCGTCTCCTTGGTGCAAGCGCAGAATGAGATGGCCAACAATGTGGAGAATATTATCTTTTTCATTGTTTATAGTCTTGAAATGATTATCCCTGTGTTTGTTTCTCGGCTTTCACGAAGTGCATCTTGCCATCGGCATAGTACACATCGCTGAGCATGGCCATATTCTGGCTGGCGCCGATTCTGACAATGAGCCCTAGAGACCCGTATGCTTCATCGAATCCATCCAGAAGGATAGCCTGGCAATTCTCGTCCTTTCCGTCTGTGGCGGTCCCGACAGTGCCATAGATGATGCCTGTTTCGAATTTTCTTTCGGTGATGTTCGGTTGCACCATATAATAGTAATAAGTCTCTCCTGATGTCTCTATGGTTCTTGTCATGCAAAGCGAGCCTAGCGTAAGCACCATCTTCTTGGAGTCCTTGTCATAAGACGCCTCATATTCGGTGCCGTCCACGAACAGGTTTTTGATAGTGAATGACTTGCCGTACTCTTTCTGCTCGATTGTACAGTACGAGCCTATACCGGGAACATTTACTGCGTTGCCGCCATAGTACCAGCGCTCGGCGTAGAGTCCGTAATTGCCAAGCATCTGGAAATAAGGATTTTCCTCGCGGGAAATCTGTGCGATTTTGATTTCTTTGCTTTCAGACTTGTCTCCTACAGTTGCGGTGACCGTGACGGTGGCATCGCGGTGCGCCTCGCCATTGGCCGTTGCCGTAACGCTGACAAGAGAGCCGTCCATGCTGGCGGTCAGCCATGATGCGCTGGATTCGACCTTCCACGCTGCATTTGTCTCCACTGTAAACTTGAAACTGTCTCCTTCGGAGTCGAGTTCAATGCTTTCCGGGCCATTGATTTTCAGGGATAGAACGGCTCCTGACCATGATTGCGAAATCAGGATTTCCTTTTTCTCCGTTGCTGATTCCAGTGTTACAGATGACTTTCTAGAATCACCTGTTTCATTTGCGGAGACAGTGATGGTGACTTTGTCTTCATCATCCGTGGTCTTGATCCAGGATTGATCGGATACGGATGAGTGCCACTCTGACGGGCATGCGACCGAGATGGTTGCGACGCCTCCCTCTTTAGGAAATGCCACTTTGTCCTGAGAAATGATGAGGACGTCAGCGATTTCCTCCTTTGTCTCCTCGCTGCAGGCTGAAAGTGCCAACAGCGGAAGCGCTAGCATTGCAAGCAGTTTTCTCATTGTAATATTATTTAATTGATTATTGATTGCGAGTAAGCGTTTAAAAAATAAGCTAGTAAAGATTGCCGAGTTGTTTTTAGATTAAGAAATCCGAAAACGGTTTTATTGTTACGTTCGTGAAGAATGTCACGAGGATATACGTCTGATGACAATTTTTGGATATAAAATGCTTTCATTTTGTTATTTGTTCGTATTGTCGTCTCTTTCAAAGATAGAAAATTATACCTTACAGTGTTCCTTTTTTTTGTAAAAAATGTTGTTATAATTATGTTTCGTCCATGTTGTCCACGAGGAGGTTACATGCCAAATAGTTATTCGTTCCGCCAGGTTGGTTTTGAATTGTCACTTCAATGATTGCCGAATGTCACTATTTATTATTAATTTTGCAAGATATGAAACCGGCCTTGCCTTGCCTTGTGTGAGGCGTGGGGCGTAATATTTATTTATATGGCACAGAAACCGTCTATACCTAAGGGGACAAGAGACTTCGGCCAGGAGGAAATGGCCGCCAGAAACTACATATTCGACACAATCCGTTCTGTCTACAGGACTTACGGATATGTGCAGATCGAAACTCCTGCTATGGAGAACCTTTCCACCCTTCTCGGAAAATATGGCGACGAGGGCGACAAATTGCTTTTCCGCATACTTAACAGCGGTGATGCGTTCGGTCGCATTGACATTGAAAATTACAAGAGTGAGGATGGTACGCTGAACAGCGGCAAGATTACCTCCGAAGTGTGCGAAAAGGGCTTGAGGTATGATTTGACGGTTCCTTTCGCGCGCTACGTCGTTCAGCATCAGAACGAAATCGCGTTCCCGTTCAGGCGCTTCCAGATCCAGCCGGTCTGGCGCGCTGACCGTCCGCAGAAAGGTCGCTATCGCGAGTTTTATCAATGTGATGCCGACGTTATCGGAAGCAAGTCGCAGCTGAACGAGCTTGAACTCGTGCAGATTGTGGACACCGTATTCACGAAATTCGGTATCAATGTTGCCATAAAGATCAATAACCGTAAGGTGCTCACTGGATTGGCGGAAATCTGCGGCTATCCGGACAAGGTGACTGACATTACAGTTGCCATCGACAAGCTGGACAAGATCGGACTGGAGGCTGTGGAAGCGGAGATGATGGAGAAAGGTCTTGATGAGAAGGCAGTTGCGGTGATCGAGCCGATTCTTAAACTGGAAGGCACCACGGATGAGAAGATTGCCGTAATGCGTGGTCTCATGGAAGGCAAATCAGCATCCGGCATTGTTTCGGAGGAAGGTCTCAAAGGTCTCGACGAACTTGCCGAGTTGTTCGGGTTCATTGCCAATGCCGGTGTGAGCCAGAAGGTCGAGATGGACCTTTCGCTTGCCCGTGGACTTAATTATTATACAGGTGCGATTTTCGAGGTGAAGGCATTGGACTACGCGATCGGAAGTATTTGCGGCGGAGGACGTTATGACAATCTTACCGGAATTTTCGGGCTGCCAGGAATGTCCGGTGTCGGCATTTCTTTCGGTGCTGACCGTATTTATGATGTGCTGAAGGGCTTGGATAAATTCCCTAAGGGGCTGGCAGGCTCGGCTTCCGTGTTGTTTGCCAATATGGATGCTTCTGTTCTGCCGTATATCGTCCCTGTAGTCAGGACTTTACGTGGGGCCGGAGTGTCATGCGAGATTTATCCTGACCAGACGAAACTCAAGAAGCAGTTCGATTACGCCGAGAAGAAGGGAATTCCTTTCGTGTCGATCAACGGCAGTGACGAGGCCGCTTCCGGCAAGATCAATGTCAAGAATCTTTCGACAGGCGAGCAGATGTCTTTCGCGAAAGATGACATTGACGCGCTCGTGGCGTTCATTTGCAAGTAATTAGTGTAGATATTTTGTAATTGCCGTTCCCAGGAATACCTCGGTGCGGCAATTGTCGTCAATGTAATTATGGAAAATAAAAATCTCGTCTGGGGGTATGCCGCGGGAATCATTACAGGTGTAACCTATGGTCTGAATCCGCTTTTCGCCAAGCCGCTCCTTTCAATGGGAGTCTCGGTGGATACGATGTTGTCCATCCGATATTTGCTGGCCGTCGTTATTCTGGGCGTGTGGCTGCTTTTCCGCCATGAAACTTTCCGGGTGAACAAGGCACAGTTCTTCAGGCTCTGTGTCCTCGGCATTCTGTTCGCATTGAGCAGCATGCTCCTGTTCCAGTCCTATAATTATATACCGGCAGGCCTGGCCACCACCATAGTGTTCCTTTACCCTGTATTGGTGGCATTGATAATGGTATTCCTGAAGGTCTATCCGACGTGGCAGGTCTGGGCGTCGATTTTCATGACGTTCATCGGAGTCGTCATCCTCAGCAAGCCGTCCGGCAATGTCTCATTGAATCTCAGCGGTTTGCTTCTTGCCGGCGGATCGGCTCTGGCATACGCCATGTACCTCGTGGTCGTGAACCGCAGCCGCCGTCTCCGCACGGTTTCCAGTCACATCCTGACGTTCTACGCCCTGGGAATCGGCTCGATCCTTTTCATCATCCACAATGCTTTTTCCGGTGGTGAATTTTTCGGCGGTGTCCATGGCTGGTTCTGCTGGATGAACCTGATAGGTCTGGCCGTATTCCCGACATTGGTCTCCCTCCTGACCCTAGCCATGGCCACCAGAATCATCGGCGCGACCAGAACGTCCGTCCTGGGAGTCTTCGAACCTGTCACTGCAATCGCCGTAGGAACCATTTTCTTCGGTGAGTCCCTGACACTCAATATCATAGTAGGCGTAATCATAACTCTCATCGCCGTTACTTTCATGATCGTCACCGGGAAAAAAAGTTAAGCAGTTCCGTGCTTTTGTTCTGGGAAGATGTCGCCGTGTTTGAGTGTTTGCTTTGCAGTCGTGGAGCATAAGTCTCTGTCTCATAACGTATTAGTCATTTTCAGAGTTGGCAAAACAACAACTCTGAAAATAGCGTACTATCTAATATCCAACGATTTACGCTCCACGCCTAACAACAGCTCTCAATATAGTGAGAATGCTAATTATGCACGTTGTTTGCATAATTTTCGATTTTCTTGCGGTATTTTTCCTAATGTTTCGTAAATTTGACCTGAATACAAGCAAAATTCCATATAGAAAACTTATGGCAACTAATAAGCACGCCATGATCAGGTATCAAGCCCTTGATGCCTGTTTCGCCAATCGGTATAAGAGGTTCTACATAGAGGACCTCATAGAAGCGTGTAATAAGGCGCTTAAGGAGTTCTACATCTCCAAGGAAGACCCCATCAATGACGTTGAATATTACGTTAAAAAACGCACAATATTTAATGACATCGCGTTTATGCAGAGCGCGGAGGGTTGGAATGCTCCCATTAAACGCTATTATGTGGGACGGCGGTGTTACTACCGTTATGAGGATGAGGGCTTTTCTATCAACAAGAAAGACTTCTCTGAGGCCGAACTAGATAAGATTGATGAAGCTCTTATTATGCTCAACAGGCTCAACGGTACTTCCGGTTTTGACTGGGTTAGTGAGTTCGTCGCGAATTTCGAGGATAAGCTGGGTCGCAAGAGGAACACCACCCCGGTCATCGGGTATGAGAAAAATCCCTTCCTAACCGGTATCGAGAATCTATCTGTACTTTACAACTACATCGTTAATAAACAGGTAGTCAAGATTAAGTATAAGCATTTCACTAGAGGCGAAATGAACCACATTATGCATCCCTACTACCTCAAGCAGTATAACAACAGGTGGTTCTTGTTTGGTATCACAGAGCGTGACAAGGACGTTTTGACCAACCTGCCTCTGGATCGCATTATCAGCATTGAGCCGGTACGGATAGAATACATACCTAACACGCAATTTGACTTTGAGGAATACTTTGATGATGTTGTGGGCGTATCCGTTCCCCGTGAAGGGAAGCCAGAGAAGGTAGTACTGAAGTTTAATAAATTCCGCTTCCCTTATGTGGTTACAAAGCCCCTTCATCCTTCCCAAGTTGAACTGGATAGGGAGAATTGCATCATTCAGCTGAACGTTTTTCTTACTCCGGAGCTAGAATCACTCATCTTCTCCTATGGCGACCACGTAGAAGTTCTTGAACCAGCCTCCTTGAGAGAGACCTTTCGCCAGAAAATAAAATTATTGACAGAAAAATATAATTGTGCAGAATGAGTGCATAGTAAACCTTTACCTTTGCACTCGTAATTCCACAAACACACAAAAAACATGATCCAAAGCGAAGCACAGCTCGAGCAGCAGTTCCTGGAAAAACTCCAGGAGATGAAATACACATACCGCAGCGACATCCGAGACCTGGATGCGCTTGAACGCAATTTCCGCCAAAAATTCGAGCGGCTCAATTTCGTCTCTCTCTCGGATGACGAATTCAGAAAGCTCCTGCAGGAGAACGTCACGGCCGACGTATTCACTGCTTCCAAGCGCCTGCGCGAGAAGCAGACCTTCACACGTAACGACGGTACCACCTTCGACTACAGCCTTGTGAACCTGCGGGACTGGTGCAAGAATGACTATGAGGTGGTGAACCAGCTCACTATCAATACCGCCAATAGTCGCCAGCGCTACGACGTCATCATCCTGGTCAACGGCCTGCCACTAGTACAGATTGAGCTCAAGCGCCACAGCGTTTCGCCGATGAAGGCTGTGGAACAGATTGTCCGCTACAAGCAAGACCGCGGAAACGGCTACACCAATACGCTGATGTGTTTCATGCAGCTCTTCATCGTCAGCAACGGCGGCAGCGACACTATGTACTTTGCCAATAATAACGACGAGCACTTTCACTTCGACGCTACCAAAAACTATCTTCCCGTCTATCACGCAGCCGACGAGAGCAACCACAAAATTGCGGAACTCTTCAAGTTCTCCGACATGATGCTCCCCAAGTGCACCCTCGGCCGCCTCATTAGCCGTTATATGGTGCTCGTGGAGACAGAGAAGAAGATTCTTGTTATGCGTCCCTACCAGGTTTATGCTGTTGAAAGCATCGTTAACTGTGTCTCGGAAAACAATCAGAACGGCTACATATGGCATACCACCGGCAGCGGCAAGACCCTCACCAGTTTCAAGGCCTCGACCTTGCTCAAATACAACAGTGACATTGAGAAATGTGTCTTCGTCGTGGACCGCAAGGATCTCGACAAGCAGACCCGTGATGAATTCAACAAATTCCAGGAAGGCTGCGTCGAACAAAACGCAAACACCGCAGCCCTCGTAAGTCGCTTGGAAAGCACCGACTATGCCGACAAGGTCATCGTTACAACCATCCAGAAGCTCGGCATCGCTCTGGATCCGACCAACAAGAACAAGTTTCACCAGCGCTTGGAGCGCCTGAGAGACAAACGCATCGTCTTCATCTTCGACGAATGTCACCGCAGCCAGTTCGGTGAGAATCACGCCGCTATCCGTAACTTCTTCCCGAAGGCCCAGCTTTTCGGCTTCACAGGTACTCCGATATTCGAGGAGAACAGCAGCTACACACGCATAAACGGCCAGCAGGCAGAGTATGTCACGACCAAGGATATATTCCAGAAATGCCTGCACCAATATACCATCACCAACGCCATCACGGACAATAACGTCCTTCGCTTCAAGGTGGAGCACTACGGCAACACGGATGCCGACGGGAATCCTATCAATGAGCCCCTTACCATCTGGCAAATCGTCAAGCACATTCTGGACAACCACGACACCCTCACGGCAAACCGTCGTTTCAACGCGCTCCTCGCCACACCTTCCATCCCAGAAGCAATCATCTTCTATGAAATATTCAAGGAGTTGCAGGAAGCGCTTGTCAAAGACGTCCCCGATTATGTGCCCTTGAATGTCACGGCTGTGTTCACGCCGCCTATGCGGAACAGCTCCGACGAAGACCTGCCCCAGGAAGAAGCCGACAACAATGAGAATCCGGAACACAACAAAGGCGAGCTCGGCAAGATTATCGATGACTACAACGCCAAGTTCGGCACCAACTTCACCGTAGATCTCTTCGACGAATACTACCGCGATGTGCAGCAGCGCGTCAAGGACCAGAAGTATCCGAACAAAGAACTTCCGCACGCCAAGAAGTTGGATATTGTAATCGTCGTGGAGATGATGCTTACCGGCTTCGACAGCAAGTTCCTCAATACCCTCTACGTCGCCAAAGACCTCAAATGGCACGGACTCATTCAGGCCTTCAGCCGTACCAACCGCATTCTTGACGGAACAAAACCTTACGGAAACATCATCTGCTACCGCAACTTGGAAAAACAGATGGACGACGCTATGGTACTCTTTAGCGGATTCGACCACGACAAAGGAAAAGAGTACTGGCTGGTGGAACCTGTCGAATCGGTGGTGGAGAAATACAAGGAAGCCATCACGCAACTCCAAACCGTGATGAACGGTATGGGTTTGGAATGCAAACCTGACGAGGTGATTAACATTCCTCAGGGGGAGAACACCGGCGAATTTATCAGTGCCTTCAAAGATGTCCAGCGTCTTGCGCTCAAACTGGACCAGTACGTGGATATGCCGGAAGAAATGAAGGATGCTATAGAGACCGCTATGCCGGGGGACACCCTCCAACAGTTCCGCACGGCATATCTGGATCTTGCACGTCGTTGCAGAAATGAAAGGGGAAGCCAATCCAAGGAAGATCCCGAGGACGAGCCGGACTTTGAACTCTCCCTGTTCAGTTCCACCTTGGTGGATTACGACTATATCATGAGACTGCTGGCCAAGTACACCGACACCCACTTTGAGAAGGTGAAGATTACCAAAGAGCAGCTTCTTGATATCCTGTCCGGCAGCGTGGACCTGATGAACGAGCGCGACTACCTCAAAGCCTTCATCGAAGAAGAACTCCACAAGGGTAGCGGCATCAGTGAGAAGGAGATTCGTGAGCGCTACAAGGCCTACAAAGACAAGCGCTTCAATCAGCAGATTGCCGCTCTCGCCGCAGAGTACGGCATCGAGCCCGCCGCACTGGAAGCCTTCGTGGCCGAAACCACCAAGCTCCGCCGCTTGGACGAAGACGCCCTGCGCGAACTCCTAAGCCATATCGACGGCTGGAAGCAGCGCAAAGCCGCCAAGGAAGGACTCCTCGCGGACCTAGCACCACTATTTGCCCTTCTCTCCGGCGGCAATACCATCGAAGGTCTTAATGCATATGTGAAATAATGATTTGTTATTATGGAGAATAATATCACGATTAACAATAGAATACCTCAGCTCCGTTTCCCGGGATACACTGGAGATTGGGAGGAGAAATCATTAGGCGAAGTTGGAGTATTTGTTCGAGGGTTGTCATATAACAAAGGGGAGGTCACTCAAGATAGAGCAGTAACCCTGGTTCTACGCTCAAACAATATAATTCAAGATGGCGTAGTGGATTGTAGGAATGGCCTTCAGTTCGTAACAAAGGAACCCTCTTCAGAACAAATCCTGCAAAAAGGTGATATTGTTATCTGCCTATCAAATGGTAGTAGCAATCTTGTTGGTAAGTCAGCCAATTATGAAGGTGATTATGCAGGAATCGCGACAGTCGGGGCCTTCTGTGGGATATATAGAAGCACAGCCCCTATCACTAAATATCTGGTCCAGACACCTGCATATAAAAAGAGTGTTGAATTAATCAAGCAAGGGGGCAATGGAGCATTAGCTAATCTCTACGGGCGAGATATCTTGGGGCTAAAGTTTTATTTCCCCACCTTGGAAGAACAAAATGAAATAGTCGAATGTCTGGAAGCAGAAGACCGGATGATTGCCGCACAGGAGCAGAAAGTCGAATCCCTCAAGACCCACAAAAAAGGCCTTATGCAGCAGCTCTTCCCGCAGCCCGGCGCCACCACCCCCGCCCTCCGTTTCCCGGGTTTTACCGGCGACTGGCAGGAGAAATCATTTGATAGAATATGTCACACCATAACGCCTCCTTTGAAGCTGCAATCTTCGCAATATTCATCATCAGGCAAATTCCCGATAGTAGACCAATCCCAAACATTGATTTGTGGTTGGACAAATGATCCTTCGGGTTTGTTAAGGAACGCTCCTTATATTATCTTCGGAGACCACACCTGTGTTCTTAAATACATTGATTTTCCTTTCATCCAAGGAGCTGACGGCGTAAAGATATTAGGTTCAAATAAAAAAGACAATTCAAAGTTTATATATCAATTATTGTTATCAAATCCTGTGAAACAGGATGGCTATAAACGTCATTTCTCGGATCTTAAAGAAAAGGTGTTCTTACTTCCTCCTACTCTTGAGGAGCAAACTAAGATAGCCGAATGTCTGTCGTCTATCGACGAGATAATTTCTGTCGAAGAAAGCAAAGTAGCATTCCTCAAGGCCCGCAAAAAAGGTCTCATGCAGCAGCTGTTCCCTCAACTCTAAAAGTAATTACTCAACGATATGGCTTTCAACGATGTCATTATTAAGGCCCTTCGCAGAGGTTTCGAGGTCGATGACCGCGACCAGTTTACTAACTGTGCGCTGGTATTCGCTTACAACGGTACCGGCAAAACGCGCCTGTCCTATGACTTCGCCCACTTTGACCGGGGCGAAGGTGTACCCCAGCACACCCTCTACTACAATGCCTACACCGAGGACCTATTCACCTGGGACAACGATCTGGAAAATAACACCGATCATCATCTGATGATTAACCAGAACGCGGCGCTGATTCAGGGTCTTGCGGGTTCCAGTTTCAGCGTGGATCTTGGAAAATATCTGCAAATTTTCACTGACATCGACTTCAAATTTCACTACGATGAGGAAAATACCGAGATTCCTGACTATGTTGTGTTCAGTAAAAAGATAAAGAAACCTAAATTCATCGACGGGAAACGGGAATACGAAGAGATTGAGATAGAGAACATCAAAATCTCCCGTGGAGAAGAACGTCTTTTTGTATGGTGCTTTTTCCGATGCATCCTTGATCAGGTATTAAAAGGGAACGACACCTACAAGGATATCGAGTACATCTATATCGATGACCCTATGTCCTCGTTGGACGACAACAATGTCATTGCCTTCGCCGAGCAGCTCTATAGTGTGATCCGGAGCCAGATGAAGCAGGAAATGGACGCTTTTCGCGCCGGTCGCATGGATTTCCGTCGAATTAAGTTCGTCGTGTCGTCGCATCATGCTCTCTTCTTCCACACAATGCTTCACGGCCTGATGTCTGACAGGAAGCTCGGGAAATACTACCTGAGCCGAGATAAAGAAACGAATCGCCTGACGCTCAAGAGCATGAGCGACAATACACCGTTCTATTACAACGTGGCTATGATGAGCGAAATCCAGCGGGCCATCAAGAGCGGAAAGCTCTACACTTATCACTTCACTGTTTTGCGCAGTGTGATGGAGAAAATCAAGGAGTTCTTTGGGCATAACGACTTTGGATTCATCCTTGAAGGGATTACATACCGTGGAGAGGTTTTGGATGAAGATGAACTCGCCGAGTTTTACTCTCGCGTTGTAAATGTTCTTACCCACCAGGGCTCCATGTTCTCGCCCACGCTGATGAATGACGATAACAAGGAACTTGCCACCACGCTTTTCAACCACTTGGTGAAGAAGTATAATTTCATTCTTCCGGACCTGGGAGACTTCCACTCCGAGGCATACATTGCCGCACACGCAGACAGATAAATACGAATAATAGAAACAAAAAAACATAGAAAATGGAAAACACAGCGAAAACCCCGCTGACCAAGCAAGAACGTGAGCAGCTTTTCAGGGCCCTTTGGAACGTGGCCGACCTCCTTCGTGGAGCTATGACTGCAGATAATTTCCGGGACTATATGCTCTCGCTGCTGTTCTACCGCTACATCAGCGCCCGCTACGAATCAGCCGCCCGCCTTGAATTGGGAAGCGACTTGCCCGAAGACAAACCCCTTTACGTTTGGTATGAAGAGAACGCTGCGGACGTATCGGAATTCGAAGATATGATGCTCAAGAGCACGCACTATATCATCAAGCCCCAGTACCTCTGGAGCGCAATCTATGAACTGGCCCGCACCCAGGACGATTCCCTCCTGACAGAGCTCAAAGACAGTTTCCGCCACATTGAGGAGGAATCATTCAAAGGTGCCTTCAAGGGGCTATTTTCCGAGATCAATCTTGATAGCGAGAAGCTTGGCAAGGACCGCACTTCACGGAATAAGATGATGTGCAATATCATCGCCAAGCTGGAAGAGAAGCTGATCGAATTTGATGAACGTGGAGACATCCTAGGCGATGCTTACGAGTATCTCATCGGTCAATTTGCTGCTGGCAGCGGGAAAAAAGCCGGCGAATTTTATACGCCGCAGCAGGTGAGTACCATCCTTTCCCGCATCGTCACGCTGGATTGCCAGGACCCGGCTACCGGTCACAAAAAGGAGCTTTCCAGCGTCCTGGACTTTGCTTGCGGATCCGGCTCCCTGCTTCTCAACGTGGACAACGAGATGAAAAAGCATGGCGGCAAGATAGGCAAAATCTATGGCCAGGAAAAGGAAGTAACCACTTTCAACCTCGCCAGGATGAATATGCTGCTTCATGGTCTGCACGACTCTGAGTTTGAAATCTTCCACGGCGACACCCTTACCAACGACTGGTCCCTGCTGAAAGACAGCAACCCCGTTAAGCCGGTGACATTCGACGCAGTGGTAGCCAATCCGCCATTCAGCCTCAAATGGGAGCCCGATGACGAAGTCTCAAAAGATCCCCGTTTCCAGAACTATGGCGTTGCGCCCAAGAGTGCAGCCGACTTCGCTTTTCTGTTGCACGGCTTTCACTATCTGAGTGATAGCGGCACGATGGCCATTATTCTCCCTCACGGCGTCCTGTTCCGTGGCGGGGCAGAGGCTGCCATCCGTCAGAAGCTCATCGCCGATGATAATATCGACTGCATCATCGGCCTTCCGAGCAACCTCTTCTACTCCACCGGCATCCCAGTCTGCATAATCGTGCTCAAGAAATGCCGAAAGACCGACGATGTCCTCTTTATCAATGCCGCAGAATACTACAACAAGGATAAGAAGCAGAATACCCTGTCGGAGGAGCATATCAGCAAAATAGTGGATACCTACCGTTTCCGCAAAGAGGAAGACCGGTATAGCCGCCGCGTCAGCATTCGTGAAATCGCAGAGAACTACTACAACCTCAATATCACCCGCTACGTCTCCCTGGCGCAGGAAGAGGCGCAAATTGACCTCTCTGCCAATCAGGAGAAACTCTCTGAGATAGAGCGAACACTTGCTGATTCCAGGGCAAAATTCAACGGCTATCTCCGCGAGCTTGGACTGAAAGAAATCTGATTTTGTTATTGTGCAGATAGGGTGCATAATAAGGATTTATCTTTATGCCGTCATTAGGAAAGAGGACCTAGTGACGGTGTTTTTTTAACGGGTAGAATTATTATGCAAATATGTTGCACTGTTAATTTTTATAATCCGGAAGGTATATGGCAAAAAAGAGAGCGGGAAATGCGACCGCACATACAATAGCGAAACTAT